>Ga0228710_1000899_pt1 | contig 41984 bp, 16 predicted proteins | sample MedpolnodulmetaG_FD_177995 | JGI IMG/M metagenome (GOLD analysis project Ga0228710, IMG submission 177995) | Root nodule microbial communities from Medicago polymorpha collected in Santa Monica, California, United States - pink nodules | ecosystem: Host-associated > Plants > Roots > Nodule... | reverse complement strand
TGAAAGGAAAATCTAATTGATTTGATGGTTTAAATCGTAAAATATCATTAATTTAAAATGGGGTGAATATGTAAATAACAAAATACATGCTAAAATTGTAAAATAAAATAATAAATGTTTTTTTTTTTAAAAAAAGTTATTTTTATAATGGATGACACGTGGCTGATTTTTATTGGTTTGGGTAAATTGTCCACCAATTTTCAAAGGCATGCTAGGTCTCACCAACAAACAAACATTTCTAGTACTAGATAATCCTCCTCTTGCATCCGTAGGCAAACCAGGCTCCCTTGCATCCATATGTGAACTATGCTCCCTTAAATAACAAAAAAATACTTAGTGAAAATTACAATTAAAATACGTATAAATTAATCAGTAATCAAATTGTTAAGCCATATCATCATTTCAACATATACAACAACAACTAGAGATGAACCACCTGCCTCTTAAACGGTTTTCGACGGTCTGAGTTCTCTGAAAATCTAACTCCTCCGTTTGCTGGGTTTCCCAGTTGCACTCACCCAAGCAAACAAATAAATACTCCTACAAAATGGCATCAAATGCTACACAAAAGTACTCATTACAGCCCCAAAAAAAAGAACCAGAACATGGACCAAATTGTAGAGCACTAAAACAGCCCCAACGCCTGCAATAATACAGTACTCCTTTTTTGTAATTCTCTCCGTCTCTTACTCCCGGTCTCATAATTATATCTTGGTCTGACTTTATTATCTATTAAAAAAAGAAATGTTAAATGAAGTAGATTATGATAATTTAATAAACAATTTTGAATTTAAAAAAAAACCTGAAATATAAAATATACATAAAATATTAATTTCATTAAAAAAACCTCATTCTAAGGTTCTCATAGTAGTAATAAGGGAAATGTTAATCAGTGCCCCCGGACACTTGTTAAGGAATTATAAAAGGAAATTATGACTTGGAAATGATGTATTATACTTTTTAAAAGTTAAAAAAGTGTTATTTTCAATGCAAAACTTGACTTTTCTTTCTATTTTTAATTCCTTAACTAGTGTCTCAGAGACACCGGTCAACAAAACCCTAATAATAATAATTTTCTATGCCTATAAATACTACTTTTTGATCAATCAGGTTCACATTCTCGGTTCACTAACTAAAAACTCCAAAGAGAAAAATGATGAATTTTCATTTACTTCGTCCACCTTCTTCATCATCATTCACTTCTTAAAAAGATAAATAATCAAATTCATATTATTATCAAGTATTCCCATGACAATTGCAAACTAGTGTAAAAAAACAGTAATATTTACATCCATAGTTTCTGCGACAAATTTTAAATCGAAAAATATGATTAACCATAACCAAACACAGTTCAAGTCCACCAAAGTAAAGTTCAGTTCTCCTTTCTAGAACCCCTTATGGGCTGTCTCCAAAACTCCAACAACAACGTGGTCGAACTCAAATCTCTCAAGTTAAATTGAGAAACTTTAGTTAAATATTCAATTGTGGACGACATGCTAGCTCTTACCTTAGGATACATAGGTACGGATACAATACGAGTAGCAAATACAACGATTTAAAGAAATTAAGGTAAGTCAACAAAAAACAAGATTCTTTAATAAAAAAGAAACTCAAATACGCAAATAATATTGCATTATTATATTTAATATACGAGAAAGCAACAAAGTTTACTCGCAACGAAATAATAAAAAAAATGGAGTATCAAACAAGTTTCACGCATACTGGTATCGGACACATACCTAGTACGAGTACTTCATCTTTTCTACAAACACCCATGCTTCGGTGGCTCTTACATTTTTGTAGAAAAAACATCGCCTGCTTTTCATTTTCTTAGGAGCATTTGAATAAATTAGGCATCAATGTAATAAAAATAAGTTACTTGTTTTCGTATGATTATAGTACAGGGGATAGAGATGCTATATAAGAACCATCACAGTAGTTTACACTTTTTAGCGTACATGAAGATAGGGAAGACGTAACTGCTGCTTTTGGAATGCCAAAGGAATTCTCACCAATTGATTTCAAAGCAACATTGAGGCCAATTCAAAGTGGTTCAGTCACAAAACTTGCCTCAAAGTTTCTTATCCCTTGGGATCCCATCATTGATGCACATATACTGCAGATAATCCAAGGAGGAATAATTGCATCCTTAATTTCAATGCTATAAAAAAGGCCATTTGATGATCCTTGTGCAATATTTTCAGCTCTTGTCATCTTCATGCATTTAATATCAGGAGAAGTCATAGCAGAATTTTGGAATGGAACAGGAGAACACAAGACAGGTACATCCTCCACACCGGATAGCGAGGTTAATAGAGTTTTGTAATTCAGTAATAGGTCGTATAAACCATGCACATTGTTGTTTCCACTAAAAACGAGCAAAGATTCTGGGCTATTATCAACATCAGAAGATCGCTGTCTCCGGATTTCCCCCAAGTTTTGCTTTTCTATCTCTGACAGCTCAGCCAAATCCTCAGCAATAGTAACTTCTTGATCCACTTTTGAACGGCAAAGAGGCATAGAGAAACAAAGATCGTGCTCTCTTAAGAGCGATCTCAAACCTCTGGTTGACTGAGAAATATAAGCATTGCAGGAGCATTTGGATTTAGATTTAGATTTTCTGGAGCCATCACCACCAGTGAACATAACAACAAACTGGGAAGTGCAAACATAAAAAAGGCCACATACTTTGTTCCGAAGCATGTAAAATAGGTCCCGAAAGGATTCTTCCCAACCGACCTGTCGTTTCCTTAAGAACTCCAGTTCTTCTTCTGCAGTTGATGAGTTCAATACTGATATGATAGAAGAAGGAATAACAGATTGGGGATACATCCATGAGTGCAAATCTTTGAAACCCCTAATATTTTCATTCCAATTCGCAGAAGCGGAGTAGAATACTATTCGCATACTTGTTTTTAAAGTAAGATCCAAAGGAGCATTCTTACCAGATATAGTAATATGACATCCAGAGAAGGAATTTTCTCCTGCAATGGTAGGTTCTGCTGAATTAACAAGTGAGGCTAGTCCTTTCAATGCTTGTCCCATGTTGATACCTGCTGTTGCTGCTCCTCCAGAAGATCTACCAACAGCTGATGATGAAAGGTCAGCAACACTAAGGAACTTTTCATTGGTTTCACCAGCCTGGCCTTTGGCATCATTCTTTAGATTACTACTAGTTTGCTCCTTAGATACAATTCTAAACATGGACTTTTTGGCAGAAAATACTTCACCAATTAGTTGTGTGTCTTTCGCGGAACCAGCAGAGGGAGAAACCTCATCATCGTCATCATCAGTGAGGTCTTCAACACTTTCCCGCTTCAACTGCTCTCCCCTAAGTTCCGATGGTGTCTTTCTTTTAACCATGGAAGAAATTCCACGAGAACTTGGAGGTGCGGCTACTTTTTCCATGCAGAAAATTGGTCTCAAGAATAATCTTTGTAGAAGCGAGGGAAACAATTAAGCCAGTAGGTGGCGATGAGTAAAACCCTACCTCATATTCTTAGACCAAAGAAGGTTACTTTGTATGAAAGAGTTGAGAGTTAAGACCTAAACACCGCTTAATGGAAATTCCTTGGCAAAACCCTTGTTTATAGATATGTAACTGTTGAAATTAACTCAAAATTTGATGGATGGAGAAAATTGTTGCTAAAAATATAAAAGATATGTTTCAAATATATTTAGTGCTTCCAAAAATTGTTGCTGAAAATAAATTTATGGAGAGTAAATATATTTTTGTACCGTGTGACGGAAGATTTGATGCAAATATATTCTTAAAGGGAATATTTTATATTTTGCGCTAAAGGAAGAAAAAAAAAACGTATCTTCAGCGTGATATCTGTTCCAAATTTACAAGTTATATTTCTCTATAAATACATATCCTGTATCAGATGAATGATGAGAGAGTAGAAAAACAGGGTTTAGAAGCCAACAACAAACTAGGGTTTGTAGAGTTTTCTCTTGTCAACAAACACTAGGGTTGAACTTGAATCACCATTGATTCACCTTGGAGAAACACTATTAGGATTGAGTCTCTTGGTCACGGGAAGAGATTCAGGACTTTGAGTAAAATTAGGTTTGAAGACTTGTTCTTGTAACCCTTTGATATCTCTTTGTAAATAAACTCATCATTATAGTGGAACAAAGAGTTGCTCTCTCCCCCAACGTAGACCAGCATTGGACCGAACTGGATAAACAAATTCTCTTGTATTTTCTCTCTCTCTCTCTCTCTCTCTCTCTCTCTCTCTCTCTCTCTCTCTCTCTCTCGCTGTTTTAACTTTTGCTTGCGTTTATAATTGTCACCTACATGATATTGGTTGCTTGATTAATTTGCTCCATACATCAAATTTTTTATTGGTGTGATTTTTTTAACGAATTCACAACAGTAACTCTTGATTATAGCTAAGGATGTCCATGAATTTGGATGACTTGTTTTATCGATTGACGAAAACTATTTTAACCCCTCATTTTACTCAAACTCGTTAAAATTCAAGTTCAATATGAACCAATCCATTCAAACCCAACATGGTTTGGTTCGAGTGATGAATTTATGATTTCAAACACGTGAACCCTTAAACTCAACCCGTTCAAAAATATGTTAAATTTTTTGTATTTCATAATATAGTTTAAAATTTTATGTGTTAATCTTGAAGTATTTCAAGTAAATTTAATTTTGAAAATTTTAAATACTAAAATTTAGTCTAAGTATTGAAATTTTAATTTTTTTTTAAAAGTTATGTTCAATGAACTGTTGAGTGTTGACCCACTCAAATCAACCCGTTCACCACCGGGTTGAGTTGGTTATAGTTTGACATAAAAAAATATATGGTTTTAACCCAAGCAACCTTAACCAATTAAATTTAATTTTGGTAACAAGTTTGATCAAAATCAACCCATCATGTGAATACCCTAATTATAGTCTCAAAGAAATCCAGTGTGTGTATATATATATAGGAAAAAACTTATATAGATATAATAACAACAGAAGAGACAAAAAAAGGGAAAAAGAAGAGAAATTCATTATTTGCAGGATTGGGTTTTGGTGATGTCAAAAGTCGGTGTAGTCTAGTAGTCAATAAGTTTGAGGTCGTCTGAATCAGATCCGATGATCCAAATTTTAATTTTAGAATTTTTTATTCAACAAAATTAATTAAATGTCTTAAGATCTAAACCGATTGATCTCGATATTCTAAGGTGCTGATTGTACATGACTACGTCCGCCGGATTGCATCTTGATAAAATTTCCAAATTATCATACAAATCACAAAAAAATAAGAAGTCATATATAATAGTTGGTTCGCCTTACTAAAAAGGGAATGTAGAAAATAATCAAGAAGCAGTTCAACAAGTTAAAGAAAAGAAAGAAAGAAAAATGGAGAACTATTTGACTGTTACTATTTATAAGAGGAGCTAACCTAATCGTAGGGAAGAATATTCGTTCGGTTAGTTAAGAAGGCCTAGATTACCTTGTAATAATTGAATCGACGAGAGTTATTTATTTGGTTTTGATAATTCGCAAGCTGAGATAGAGTTTTTAATAAGAATTCTGCTTTTTATCCAACAGTTTTTGCTCATTCTCAACTAAAATGATCAAAATATCTACGTTAGTGTAAAATTTGCGTGAGTTAAAACACGCGGTGTGAGTCAACTCACGCTAGTGTAAATTTAAAAATATTCAACGTGAGTTAACTCACGTTTACTAATATGCAACTTTATTTTCGAATTTATTTAATATGCAATTTAAACATGTAAATTCACGTCGGGTTTAATTAGTGTTCGAAGACATTATATTATTTAGATGACAAAATAATAAAATAAATGCAAATATAAATAAAAAGAAAGGAAGAAAGGAGACAAACCTTGGGGTAACAGAAGATCAAAGTTGGGGAAAAAAGAGATCAATCATCTTGGGGCAAAAAAATATCAATCGTTGGGGGAAATCTAAATCTGGTTCTTTTTATACCCCAACTCCAATAAAGAGTCTTTTTACTCACAGTAAAATGATTTTGGGGTAAAAAGAAGCAAATTTAGATTTACCCCAAGGTTGACCTCTTTGTGCCCCATGGTATAAAGGTGAGAGAGTGAGGAGGAGAGAAGATGTGGTGTGAGGAAATAGTGAGTTTTGAAGGGGTATTTATAGGGAGGAATGGGTACCATAGGTTTTATAAGCACTAAATACAGTCAAAAAAGTTTTAAAAAACAACATGTAAAAATGAGTTAAAATCAAGGTTGAATAACTGACCACCGTCCAAAAAATGTGTACTTCGTGCATGAACAACCGGCCACAGCAGCGTGAGTTAACTCACACTAGTGTTATGCTCTGCGTAAGTTAACTCACGCTAGTCTTATGCCATGCGTGAGTTAACTCACGCTAGGTTGGCCGGTTGTTCATGCAATTTAATGCATTGTAAATGGTTTGTACACGTTTTTTTAAAAGTTTTTTCACCTTTTTTGATCTCATTAAGTGCTATGTTACCTTAAACCACCTATAAATATCCTCTTCCTCTTTGCTATTTCTCGAATAAAAAAAGTGTATTAAATAAATTCGAATAAAGTTGCGTATTAAATAAATTCGAATAAAAGTTACATTACAATACATAAATAACATATATTATGCAGAATCAACTATATATGTTATCACATCAAATTCCCACATATAAGACGAGTCATCACATAAAGAATGAGGTGCATTCTGTGACACTCATCTTATCATACTTACTCTAAAAGCTAATTAGGTCAAGCAATTGCTTAACCCTAATTGCTTTTGTGTTTTCCCTCTCAAACATATAATTGGGCGCGTTCTACAAGCTATGCTACCCTTATTAAATGCTTTTTCAAATCCTCACACCTAATTTAATTTAACGTATACACAGCTATATCAACACTACAGACTACAGTAATTATCACTTATTACTTCCAAAGACTCTTTTGTAATTTCCGAAAACATTTCCTTGATGGCTTGATCTACTGGTTTTGGGAAAAGATATTTCTATTTGGTAACATACATGATTCACCCTCATCCTCTCTCCACACAAACTTCATCTCTTCTCTTCTTCTTCTTCTTCTTCACCGGAAACTACTTTGAGAACTGTGACAGTGAACGGTGCCTGAAGAAAATCCCAAATTAAATACAAATCTTAAAATTATCGGGATATAAGATTTGCTTGAGTTAAGTTACATTTGAAATTATGTTTTTCAAAATCCATTTCATGATTATTTTGTTTCTTTTTGCTTTCTTTTACATTTTGAAAGTTCAATTTTACATTTTTTTTTTAACCTTCATCATTTTACATTTCATGACCTTTGTTGTGGGGATTGCTGCAAAGGCCCATCACAATGTTGCTAACTCTGTCATTGTTAAGACTTTTAATTAGTTTGAAGATTTTACATGATCATAACACTCTCCACCAGTCACCGCCTCTGAGGTAGAGGTTTAGTTTGTTTCCCTGTTTCAGCTCTGAGAGCAAGACCCTATTTGAATTTTTTTCTTTTTGTCTCTTTATTTTTCATTTTTTCTCGGTTCTCTTGATAACTTTAGTTTTCCCATTTGGTGTGTTAAAATTTGTTAGTTGTTATACTTTGTTTTGGTCATCAATGATGGTTTTTTCACAGAAATACATATTTGCGACTAAATTTGTTTTGGCATGATTTTGCGTGTTACATGGTGGTAATTTCTCTCAAGGGTCATTTCTTGCAAGTAGGAAATTAAACATTTTGCCTCAAATGTTTATGGTGGATGTGAAAGTCGATACAAAATCTATTGTAAGTATACGATAATATAGGTACTGCTACTTCTCTTAATATTTTGATTAGTAATTTTTCAGAATTTCAAACTTCATGAAAATTATAACTGGTTTCCTCCTTTGATCCAAACATACCTCAGATATATGGAACTAACTATTTTAATTTGATAATGAAACATTGTACCATGCCACCATGGATTTCCTGGGATTTATTTTAATTTGTTTGTATTGATTACTCTTCAGGGGTAGCTTAAGATTGGCAGCTAAGAAAAAACGGTTAGCAGCAGATCATCTTGTATGAAGGAATTCAATATCATAACTTATATAGCTGATTCTACATAATACATGTTGTTTTGAAAGGAACAATAAAACTTCCAGGTAAAAAAATTTAGTATTACATTACATTACATAAAGTTTCTAAATATGTCCTATCATTACATTACATTACATTCGGGTTGCACCTTCCAACTACAACAATTATCTTACCTCTGAAATGGGGTAAATTCAAACTTGCTAAACAACAACTCTCAAACATTCACCCGGAGGTTTTATTGTTCCATTCAAAAGATTAAATTCTTGTTAGCTTGGTTTGAATAATGGTATTCAAGTGTAAAAAGAATGAGATGCATTCCTTGAAACTTCAATAGCTTCATTTAAACCAAGCTAACAAGAATTTAATCTTTTGAAAGGAACAATATAATTGTCGGGTGAATGCTTGGGAACTGTCGTTTAACAAGTTTGAATTACCCCATTTCAGAGTAAGACAATTGTTATAGTTGGAAGGTGCATTCCCTACCTAATCACGATCTTCTGGTGGAATCAAACTGTTGATAATATCTTCAGTTGATCACAGCAACGTTACACGCATATCGATCCACTGGAACATGCTGTGCTCCCAAAACATGCTCCTCACGTTATTGTCGTTCGTTAATTCCACCCAACTGAATGATATTCTCCCATCGTCGAGCGTTGGACATTTATACCGAACGTATTCCACCCTCCTTGTGTCTCCGGGGTTGACTCCTCGGTTGAATTCATTCAGTTGATCCTTGATACCTCTTAACGTGACACCATGGTGCCAAACCTTCAGGTTCTCCACCGTTGAATTGTGCATGAACGTCGAACATATCGGTCATTGCTTCAAATCTACACAATAAGAAATTAAAAACAATCAATAAAAAACTCATTCAAACATTTCATCAAGCACTTGGAGTGCAAATTATACATAAACCCTAAAAATAATAACTACAACATAAACATGCAAACATCTAAACAATTAAGCAATATAAATGATTTACATGTAACATTGTATCATTTCTAGCAAAAAAAAAATCAAAATTTAAACTAAACCCTAAAACTAAAAAAATCTAATCTAAGTGTAAAAAATCTAACATAAACATGAAAACATCTAAACATCATAACAATTAAGCATTATAAGTCATTTATATGTAACATTGTATCATTTCTTGCAAAAAAATCAAAATTCTAACAAAATACTAAACCTAAAAAATTCTAATTTAAGTGAAAAAAATCTATCATACCAACATAATTTAAAACGTACTTATTCTTGTTATTGGAGTGTTGTTTGATTTGAAGTTGAGGAATTTCGGATTTGAGAAATTTGAGAGAGGTTTGAGATTGGAAATGAGGAAATGAGGTATTGTTTGGCCTTATAACAGCAAGCAGCGTGAGTTAAGTCACGCTAGTTCAAAATCTTTGCGTGAGTTAACTCACGCACCTTTGGCCTGTGGCGTGAGTTAACTCACACACCTTCTGCATCACATTTGCACGTTTTTTGGACGGTGGTAAGATGGTTTACCACGTTTTTTTTACATGTTTTTGACCCACCATAATGGTTGGATACAACCTAGACTTGCATTTCCCCTATAAATATTCTTCCAACCTTCACCATTTCTCACATTCTCTCCTTCTCACTCTCTCCTCCTCTTCCTTCTCCGATATTTGCATAATGTAGATATGTCTCAGAAACAAGGCGATGTTGCTCAATTAAAAAATGAAGGTGAGAAGAAGAAAGAAAAATCGACCGTGACATGGTACAGAATCGAATGCGATGGTTCCGTTAAAAAAAGCAATTCGAAGGTGCCAGTGTACAACCAGTCAAGGCTGCGCAAGAGCGGAAGGACATGTTATTTGGTCCTCAACCAAAAGCAGGTGCCCTAGGGACTGTCGAGGACAACCCAATTGAGTTAAGCGACGAAGAAGATAATTAAATGCAATGCCATGTAATAAAGTATGATGTTTTTATACATTCCTTTCTAATGTAATGGCTTGAATAAATTTGAATAAAGTTGCCTTTTGATTAAAATTGCGTATTAAATAACTCACACTAGCGTGAGTTAACTCATGCAGGGGTAATATGGTCTTGTTAGTTGGGAGCGAGCAATTTCTGTTGGGTAAAGAGCATAATTCTTCTAATAATTGTAGGATTTTTATATTACCCAAAGTGATGGGTATTTTAGCCTTTTCTAAGTCAACTCTTATATTTGCTTTTGAATTGTCATTGTGATATACAAAGTCACAATCTTCTCCTTTCTTTTCTTGTTTCTTCTTCCTCCCTTGTTTGTTTGACTAATACAAGGCAACCTTCGTCATCTTAGGTAGATTCTTCTTAAATAAGTTTGTTCCTTCAAGGTTCCTCTTCCACACCTACAAGGGCTTTGTGTTAAGATAAAATCTAAAAAATCTCTTTTAATGTTTTAATGATAACAAAACATTTAAATTATGTTTTAAGAATTCTGATATTATTGTTTTTTTATATGTGTTCTTGAGCGAATCTTATAAAACAGGTTACAAAGGAAACGAAATTACAAGAACATTCTCAGAACAATGTTCCTCTCCGCTCCTAATATTTGCTTGGCAAAAGTCAGCTCAAAGAAGACAAAATTGAATTAACTGTTAATCATGGGTACAAGGATTTTGGTCTTTAAGAAAGAATTTATTTGTCATGATTATTGAGAAATTAAAGTACAAAAGGATCAAGAGTCATGTTCTATAAAGGGAATATATTTAATATGATATACTCCACTAAAAGAAAAATATCATCAAACAAACATTGGTAGTACAAATTTCTATGGAAAACAAGAGACAACATATGAGGAATGGACAAAACATCAAAACACCAAGAATGAACCTTTGAGAAGTGGACACCACATCACTAACTAGAGTTTATGTTTCACATGTTTGGATATGACCAAATCATTTTGTACCACCTTTCTTTCTCTCAAAGTCATGTGATTTTTACAGTTCATAAAGCAAATCTTGGCTGCCATGTTTCCAACAAAATTTGCAAGATATTATTCATGACATCACACTTTATTTCAAGTTGTTATGCATAATTTTTGAGAACATTATCAGACTCTTCAGAACATTCTGTTAACAATTCTACACAAGGGTCATTCACTTAAATGAGTTAGCAAACTTTTCTCTTCTAATTCTACCTTTAGGAGTGTGTGTTATTTACAACATCAAGGACTTCCTTCATCTATAAATACAAGGGTATGCTAAGAGGGAAGCCATTGAGTCATTGAACATCAATTATCTCACCTGATTTTAAGTTATCAAGAACACTTCAAATACTCATTCTCTTTTGAGATAATGTGCATCATAAAATATCTGGTAGCAACTCCTTTGTTGAGTTATAAAGGTTACAACCAAACAAATCAAAGCAATAGCAAAAGTCCTCAAGAATACACTAAGTGTTTTAGTGATTGTAAATTATAAAAGCTAGTTAAGTGAAAACTAATGTACAGCCTAAAGAGGTGAAAAGAAAGAAATTGTACAAGATCCAAGAAGTGATCTAAGGAAAAAGATAGTTGAGATATAGTTAATACTCAACTACCTATTGGAAAATTTCACATTATTATGGGGATTGGAGTGATCCACATTGGGAAAATCAAGATAACTGTTTGCGTATGATTTCTCTTTCCTATCTCATTTTATTTTCAATATCACACACATCAAAATTTATATTATTTATTTACTAATCAACTAATCTAATCCAAGTATTCATCTGAGAAATTTTTATTGGTTAAATTTTATTAGATCACAATGCAAACCCCATTTTTTGTGATATTAGATCAGTTATTTTCTATTCGCTATTTAGTTTTACTATAATGCGTAAGATTTGTCTCCTCTAGAGAGCAACCCTAGTTTAGGCACTCAAGTAGTGACATGACTAATATTGATATCTATATCTTGATATTTATATCTGTCTATCTAGGAAGTAATTAATTAGTAACTAGCGAAAGATACCTAAAACGAGTTGACCCTAGTAATAAGTACTTAGGAGGTGACATTACTAATATTGAGTAAAATCTGCTGAACCTAGGATGTAACTAGTATTAATTTAGGAAACAAGTGACTTCATGACTTAAATAAGCCCAGTAACTCCATTCTCCTCGCACCTTGGTAAGGTAGACACTGATAGGGTTATCCGTTTGTATAACTACCGAGAGGGAGAGTGTGCTATGTACTCATAAGATTCATAGATGAGAAAACCTCTAGAAACACTGGCCATAATACCTTTGGCAATTTAGGAACGCCAATTTAAGTTTATGTATCAATTACCCCTGAGGAGTAAGACCCCACACGTAAGGATAACCGTGTGACCAGCAGGTGCAACTCAACAGGCAGATGGATAGACTGAAATCAACCAAGAGAGTAAGACCCCACATGTACGGATCACCGTGCGACCAACATGTGCAACTTGACAAACCGATTAGGTAAGGACGTCCTGACGAACTAATCACTTAGATAGTCTACTTAGAATAACTGAACGCGACTTGACTGTTAATTAATTCCAACAAATGAATAGGGGGATTTGGAGAATCCTAACCGCTGCTAACATTTCTGCAACCAAAACAGGTAACTTGCCCTGTTGCAAATAGATAAAAATTGCAAATCTTTAAACCCTTAAATCTTTTATATTTTATTGTTCAAAAATAAGTAACGTGAATTGTTTGGACGAAACAACAATCCACGTGGATACGATACTTTACTTATCACTTTATTACTTGGTAAACAATTTGGTACACTTGCCTAATCCAACCATCATTATCTACCTTGCAATTTTCTCTAAAATGTGCTTTAGTCCAAGCTTCCTTTGGCCATTTATTGAGATACTTCCATGTCTTCTCATTAAGCCTCTTCACCCTCTCCATAATTCAATTGAATTGAGTGGGAGTTGTTGCCCTTGCACACTCCCAGACCACCCTTCTCAATTCCTTATCCTTTCACTGCTTTGTGAAGTTCCTCCATAGATGCATCACACAATATCTATGTGGCACCCCTAGTATCACTTCCTGCATGGCTGGAATCAGACCCTACCAATTTCAACAATTATCATCAAAATAGTTCCTAAATTATATCACCATCCACCAAAACGGTCCTTGAATTATATGACTAATTATAAAATCGATCCTAACATGACTCTAAAAATTTAACATTTCTTAGACCATTAGTAAGCATGCTGACAGGAAAGAAAAAAAATGAATGGGCAGTCATACCTTTTGCATGTCTTAGATAAAGTTCCATCCATTATGCTCGTAATTTCCAAGATCTGCATAGAGTAGTTCCCAAAACCACTTCCAGTTATCTTTGTTCTCCACATCAACAATGGCATAAGCAGTGACAAAAATCTGATTATTTCCATCTTGTCCCACAACAGACAAGAGTTTCCCTCCATAATACCCCTTCAGAAAGCATCCATCTAAACCAAATAGTGGCCTACATCCTGCCTTAGAACCTCTTTTACATGCATTCAGACAAACATAAAATCTTTTGAATTGAGGTGGGGACTCTGACATTGGTATTGTATTCATCCTTATAGTTGAATTTGGGTTACTCTTAATTAGTTCTTTTGCATAATCCCATAAAAGACCATACTGCTCCCTTGCAATGCCTTTAACCAAATCCCTTTCTTCCTTTGGTGCCCTAAATATCAAATTGTCATCCAATATCACACTATAATCAGTCTTGAACAATTCAAATATCTGTCCATATTAGCTTTTTTATTCTTGAAATCTCTAGGGCAAGTATGTTCACTCACATATGTTTTAATCTGAAAACTTTTCCTTTTTTCATTCCTTCCACAGATTATTAACTAGTTGCACACATCATACTTGCAAATTTCCCTTGCCCTTGTCTAATGCTTCTTCACCCATGTAATTTGCTTTCCCTGGTGAATGTGTAATCCTTGATAGCATCTTTAAACTTGTTGAGGGTAGTAAACTCCATCCCAATTCCAAGCTTACCTCATCAAATCCAGCACTTTCATTAAATTGAGGATAAACAATATTCCCACTTCCATCATTTTCATCATCAGTGCTTACTAGACTCCTTAAATTCTCAGAAACATGGTTGTCATTATCACTGCATAGTTGTTCATTAGGCTCTGACATTTGAATGTTAACCTGACTAGCATTACCAACCTCCTAGAAAGAATCATTATCAGCCATATACTCTGCCTCAAAGTCACTATCATCACTAGCGGAATCAAACACCAGTGGGGGATCATCATTAATTGTGATCCCAGTCCTACTTCCCCTTCTTACTGGTCTTTTTCTCTTTGTTGTTGAAGTTTGCTTTTCTTTCCTTTTGTTTAACTCTCCTTTTTAGCACCTTTTTTTTACCCAAATTTGCTGCAATTTCTTGAGTTTGTTGGGTTGCTTCAATTTCATTTGCTTGAGTCATTGTTTCTTGAGGCTGTGTTTCTTGAGTCACATTTTCTCCTTCAGTAGCAACAACATTATCTTCTTCACTTCCTTGAGTAGCACCAACATTGTCCTCTTGAATTTCTTGAGTAGCACTAACTGTTTCATCCACCATTCCTTTTCAAATGTTGACCGATGAAGATGATGATGATTTTGGAGAGATGATGATGGTGAAGGTTTTAGCGGGAAGGAGAAAAGTCAGAGACTTGTTTGATGTGCCTGAGTGAAATGTGATGATTGATGCAATGAGTAAAAGAGGGATAAAATTGGAAAAACATAAAACATTGAAAGTGAACGGTTAAATATGAAATTTGTTGTGTTTCCATCAAGATGGTCTTTCAACACGTGGCTGATTTATGACACTTGTACAACACAACATGCATGACGACACCTCAACATCACTAACGGAGAGATTAAATTGATTGACGTTTGTTAAGTTAATGGACTAATTTGATATTTCAAAAAATTGGGTGATAAATTTGATTGGTCGTACAAGCCACATTTATATTCCACTTTGAAAGAAGGTGGAACATTAGTCCAACACACGCACGCAGCCACGACCAAAATCAGCAGCAACCTTGAAAAGCCTTGTAAAAAAAAAACAAGACCAAAACCGAATCGTGAATACCTTGGTTTGCTTTGCTTTGTGTTGTGTGTTTTGCTGTCTCACCTCAACAACCACAACCCACCAAGACCAAAAGAAGAAAAATGGGAGTGACACCGAAAATAGCTCCTTCGATGTTATCATCTGACTTCGCTAATTTGGCTTCTGAAGCTAATCGTATGATCAATTACGGCGCTGATTGGCTTCACATGGACATCATGGTACTTATTTACGCCCTTCTCTTTCACTTTAATTCGGATTACTGCTGTGTTCAATTTGAAACAAAAATGTCTGCAAAAGAAAATTAATTCAATCAAATAGAAAATTGAAAAGACTACTTTGGATTTTATTTTTGTCCAGGACTAAATTGTCCGGCATAAAAATTATGAAGGACCAAAATGGATATTCACTCTGAAAAAAAATTCAAACTTTTTTTTTTGTTGGACCTTCTAATCTCACGGTTTGCCTGATAATAACATGATTACACGCAGTCTGTCACTGCACTGAATCCAACCAAATTCATTACTGAAACATAACTATGGTCACTATTTGTTTTTGTTTAACTACGAAGCAAGGACACTGACATGTAGACACCGATAATAATTAAAGAAAATTGAAGTGATTAAATGTAACTACATGTGTCCGTATCGAAAACTAGACATGCCTTCAATTTGGAGTGTTGGTGGTACATAGGTTATTAGTCCATATTAATTAATTGTTGTCATCTAAATTCTGTTTATTTATTGAGGGGTAATTTGTTGCTACTTACTGTTATGAATTAAGAATTTCTATAGTTGAAAATGTTTTGTTTTATTAGGAAGATGGTTACTGATGTTTCTCGTTTTGCTTCATTTGCAGGATGGGTAAGGTGTCAATGTCTTGGTTTTCTTATGCTATTATCTTTGTTTTGAATCCTCGGATTGCCACCCAAATTGAGTTGGTTTTAAGCTTCAATTTCTGTTTTTCCTTTTGTTCGTTGCTTGATTTCTGTTTTTAGCTTTTACTTGACATTGTTGATTTGTGATCCTGCAATGATAGTATTTTACCTTCCTAGATATATAGCTTTTACATTGTTGTACTGTTCTGTTGAGAAAGGGAAGATAAAGGTTTACTATCTACTAAATTGTGATTTGAACTTTGAGCCGTTTTACTTGAGAAAAATGAAGTGTCTCTTACGTTGAGAAAAATATTTTGGGTAAGTTGCCTACATACCCTTGTGTCAACTTGTTTCTAAAAATATTTTGGGGAAGTTGCCTACACACCCTTGTAGGCAACTTGTTTCTATATTTTGACAGAAAGTTTTAGATAGCCATAATTAGTTTTTTTTTTGTAAGTTTTAGATGGCTTGTAAAGTTGTTTAGTAAAACTATAATGTCTAAGAGTATATTGGATGAGTGATGGAGAAGTAGTTTAATCCCAATCTGTAGCAACGGTGGCTGTTTTGAACACTTGGCTCGGTTTGATAGATTTCTTGGAGTGGGGAAAGTGGCTAGTGACAAACTTAAAACCGTGTGGTTCGCTTGCATTTGGATGATTTGAAAAGCAAGGAATGGGCATGTATTAAAAAAAATGTGTTGGTGTGGAACATATGGTTGGTGAGATTAAGTTGCTGTCATGGAAATGGCTTAAAAGCTATGTTGGGGGATTTGTGTGGTCTATTAGTGAACGGTTCTAGGATTCTCAGGAGTCTTGGTTTCATTTAATGTATTATCACAGAAAATTGGTTGGTTTGGTATTGGAATTTTTTTTATTCTTCCACACACACAAAAAACAGACGGCAAGTTAATTGAATCAAGTTTCTTTGGTTAGTGGCGTTGCTTGTGGTATTTTTAATGTGCTTAATTTTGGACCAAGGCATGTAATTATTTTAAGTCATATTCATGTTATTAATCACAAGGGCTTCTGAATAAGGGATAGGTGCAGGTATTAAAGAGGAACTGAAAAACTACCTTCTGCATAAGTATGCATAGGGTGTAGATTGTGTTGGACTTTTTAGTTTTTATTGGTTGTATTTCTATTGTGAAAAGGATTTGGATTGTTTGTATTTCACGACTTGTGCACGTCTGGTATATTTAATGAAATGCTCTCTTTGCATTTACGAAAAAGGAAAACATGATAATAGCAAACTCAAGTTCCTAGTGAAGGTTCAGATGCACTTCATTTGTAATCAGTGAAGTGGTGTAGTATTTTGCAATTATCACTTGTAGTTATCTTGATTTTTATCTATGCAACTTTGGTTAACAGTGCATTGTCATACTAAATCATATATTTATAAACCATCATAGAGAATTTTGTAATTTATTTTTCAAATAAAGTGACTTGCACTCTTCAGGTCCCGACTGAATGTTTTCCCCTTCGCATACATGATTTTAAGTAGTATTTTCATTTACCAAGTTAAGTATTTTGATTGATGCCACATTCATTCCTCTGTCGCATACATGCTTGTAACTTGGTAATTGTTTTTTGCATTAATCGTGTGGTAGGGGCCTAAACTCTATATCCTTGATCTCTAGGTTATTTTACTCTGCCTGTTTTCTGATTGAATTATAGTTTACAACCTGGGATCCATCTGATTTCTTCTGTTTTGAAACAGATTATTGTTGTGCACTGTATTGAATTAGGCAAAATTTATATATTATTAAAGTGACATGGTATAAGACTAAAATTCGGGTATTTAACTAAATACATATCATGTTATATGATCTGCTAATTGATAGAAATTAAGGCAAACTCCAGCGGCAGTATTTACCTTTCAAGCTTCTGTTTGCGAAGTTATGATGACTACCAAAGGTTTTAGCCTTTGTTTCAGTGCTAGTTATGCTCAGGATGTGAAGGAAAAGTTGTTCATGAACATGAGTTGGTTGCTAGGGATAATCTGGAGCCAACTTGTGGTGCTAAATTGGTTTATTATTAACTTCACTCTGCTTGAGTGCTTGTGGTGCCCATTAAATTATTGAAAATGTTCATTTTCCTTCCTCTTTTTTCATCTATTTTGTGCAGGCATTTTGTCCCTAATTTAACTATGGGCGCTCCAATCATTGAAAGTTTGAGAAAGCACACAGAGTAATAGTCTTCCTTCTTCGCTAATTAAAATGCTTTTGTGCATAATTTTTTCCTCGCTATTGGCATGATATATGGTGAATTTGAGCTAATAGTGATTAACCATTGCAGGGCATATCTGGACTGTCACCTGATGGTCACAAATCCTCTTGATTATGTTGAACCTTTGGGAAAAGCTGGTGCTTCTGGTTTTACATTTCATATAGAGACATCAAAAGGTTGGTCTTGCCACTTTTCCTTCATATTGTCCGTTTTCTCGAATGTTAATTTTTTCTTTTTTCTGCCCACTTTTTATATTACTCTCTTTCTCCTTTCTTGAAAATGATTCTTGTTGGCAGATAACTGGAAAGAACTTATCCAAAATATTAAGTCACACGGCATGAGGCCTGGTGTATCTATAAAGCCTGGAACATCCGTCGAAGAGGTTTATCCCCTGGTATGCATTTTTCCCGCTCTTGTTCTCATCTGGTCATATCTGCATAGCTGCATTTTCTTATCATCATTTATCTCCTGTGACCGAGTATCTTGAGTCTTCTGTGCATAAAGAGAACAGATACATATTTGACTCAGAGATCTTAGTCTTAAGATTCTCCCTCTCTCCCATTCCCTCTGTGTGTGTGGTTGTAATCAAAGTGTTTTTCACAGGTTGAAGCTGAAAATCCTGTGGAAATGGTTCTTGTGATGACTGTAGAACCAGGATTTGGAGGACAGAAATTTATGCCAGAGATGATGGACAAGGTATTATTACTGTTTCTTAACTTTTATGTCTTTTGGCTGACATTTGACAACTCTTTTTGTTTATGACACATCTTTACTTATATTGTGATTACTTTTTCGCCCTTCTCAAACCAGGTCCGGATACTAAGGAAGAAGTACCCATCACTTGACATAGAGGTATCTCTCCCCACTGTCTTGGTTGTATCTTTCCTGTCAAAATAAATACATATTTCATAGATTTTTCCATAGTCAGATAATTCTCTTAACATGATGCGAACTGCAAATTGGTACTTGTGTACCTGTTCGTGGTACTTTTGCGAATTGGTTCGCACAAATTCCCCTTTTTCTTTTTGGTAAAATGAGGCAAAAAGTAAGAGAGAAAAAACACAAGAAAAACAAGTTAAGACTCGTAAAAGCCTTGTAAGTTCCAACCGTAGCTGACGAGGTTTGACGAAGGACGAGATCATAAGTTTGGAAACTTAATTAATAGGTATTTAATATAATTCCAAAACTTAAAATAGAAACCCGTATATTCATATTCTGTATCACCCAAACCAAAAAAAAGAAAAAAAACTACAGCCATTAACAAAGCAACCACTACTAGTACCGCCATTGCCCATCCATTTTTCAATATTGCATAGTATGACCAACACATCTCATCTATTCTTTTCAATGTTTAAGAACATCATTGTACCCATGATAGCAGTGCTACTGGGCTGTTGGCGCCTTTTTTGTAGTAACTTATTCCAGATTTATCACTCACATCCTTATACCTGCCATCCGCCGTCAGTTCCAACGCCAGAGATTTCTCACTTCCAACAATGATGTGGAGTCCTAATCAACAATAGTGGTGGGGGGGCTCACATGCACATGCCACGGGCTTAGAAAAGTCCGTTATAAACACCATTCCCATGTTCATCTACACAAAGTCTAAACAAGAGGAAAACTGTGCCGTTTGTTTGGATGAATTTGAAGACAATGATCGCATTCGCACCCTACCTCTTTGTTCCCACACTTTCCATCTCGTTTGCATTGACACATGGCTTAGTAAACAACCTAACTGTCCTATTTGTCGCTCATGTCTTCGCTGTGCTCAGTTTGATCAATCCCCGTTAAAACCTATCATGGCTAACAGAATCCGCCCCTCCTTCCATCATGACCATATGCCTTATCAAAACGATGATGAGAATCATGTTAACGGATATTACTTCCCACGCTTTTATTCATTTCGGTCTGAGTCAAGTTCGTCGTTGGAGAGTCCTCCCACACCATATCCCCATTATGGTCTTAGAGTCGGGACATCGGTTTCTGGTCAGGAACGTTGGTTCCCTAGAGAAGTCAAGGATGAAGGTCTCCTTATTTTCAGCCGATATGATTCTGGATCAGGAACATGATAGGATGAGAAAAGGGTTTATGAATTGAATTATGTTAGTAAAATACATGGGTTTAGGGTTTAGTTGAGTTATCAGTTAGTATTATATTTAGGTAGAAAAGTAGTTTAGTTTCTTTTTTGATGATTTATTAGTTCAGTTTATTTTTCTTTGTTTTTCAATTATATGTTCAATTTAATGTTTAAATTAAATTGGAGTTTCCAATTCATTTAGACAGTTTTTGGTCAACTGTCTAAATAAATTGGTAAGGGTTGACTCACTAATGTTTAAGAACCCTTCTATATATATATATATATATATATATATATATATCATCAACAACTTCTATCCAAAATAGTATTACCTGGTGTAGAGAGGGCATTGTTGGTGTCACTGTGATCAACAGCTTGAATTCCATGTATTATAGCAAGGAGTACTAAGAAAAAATAGAGGGTATGCATGATTGTGTTTGTGTTTAGAGCTCTAAGGTTAATTTCTGTTGGAGGATGAGTTTGTGGTTGATTAGTACACAACGAGTAGTGGTTTATATAGTAAATCGAGGAAGCAAGTGGTGGAAAATTGAATGATGTATAATCATGTCATTGTTTTGATTTTGTTTTAAATGCTTGTTTGTTAAGTAGCTACATATTGAATTTTCCAACTAATTGCTGTGTCGTATGGTCCTGACTAAAGACCAATTCAAATCTTCTAGTAAGAAATGTCAAGGGATGAGGACAACTTGGTCTACATGATTATATTTTTTGTTTTTGCCATGATCTTTATGATGTGAATGTGTTCCAGATCCTTATCTTATTCAATTGTGTGAGGGAGTGTAAAAGTGAACACGGTAATGTGTTTAAACTTTAGATCATCTCTTACCATTGAACATGCTTTGAGTTCTTAACCTTTAGTGGGTCAACCCTTACCAATTTATTTAGACAGTTGACCAAAAACTGTCTAAATAAATTGGAAACTCCGATTTGATTTAAACATTAAATTGAACATAAAGTTGAAAAACAAAGAAACATAAACTGAATTAATAAATCATCAGAAAAGAAACTAAACTACTTTTCTACCTAAATATAATACTAATTGATAACTCAACTAAACCCTAAACCTGTGTAATTTACTGACATAATTCAATTCATAAACCCTTTTCTCATCCTATCATGTTCATGATCTAGAATCATATCGGCTGAAAATAAGGAGACCTTCATCCTTGACTTCTCTAGGGAACCAACGTTCCTGATCCAGAAACCGATGTCCTGCCTCTAAGACCTCAATGGGGATATGGTGTGGGATGTCTCTCCAACGACGGAACTCAGACCGAAATGAATAAGAGCGTGGGAAGTGATATCCTTTAACACGATTCTCATCATTGTTGTTGTAAGTCATATGGTCATGATGGAAGGAGGGGCGGATTCTATTAGCCATGTTAGGTTTTAAAGGGGATTGATCAAACTGAGCACAACAAAGACATGAGCGACAGTTAGGTTGTTTACTAAGCCATGCGTCAATGCAAACGAGATGGAAACTGTGGGAACAAAGAGGCAGGGTGCGAATGCGATCATTGTCTTCAAATTCATCCAAACAAACGGCACAATTTTCCTCTTGTTTAGACTTTGCGTAGATGAACATGGGAATGGTGTTTATAACGGACTTTTCTAAGCCCGTGGTATGTGCATGCAAGGTAGACAAACTCGCGATCCAACTCGTAGGATCGTCCGAGTTTGCGATCTCACCTCCCCTTGCCGTGCCGGAAAGTCGTCGGAATCGGAAATTGGTTGGCGCGGCTTAGATCGTCGTTGAAAAACGCATAATCGTTTGTATCGTACGATTCCGGCGATTCAGATTTGTTACCCAGAAATCCGGGTTCGCGGGTCGGTTCGCGACCCGGTTTGTGTTTTGCTAACCAAGATCCGGTCTTCTGGGTCGGGTTTATAACCCGGATTTATTCAAAACGTTTTTTTGCAAACAGAAAGGCAAAAAAAACGTGTTTCACTCTTCTAATTCTCTGAAACGGTTTCAAGTTCTCTCATTAAACCAATTGATTACTGAAAATCTTCCTAATACATCCACTATCAATAATTAGGGAAATTTTCCAATACACCCATAAATAATGGAACCTTACCAATGCAATTTGAGTGTTATTTAAAGTTATTTTTCTATTAAATTATGTTGCTTCATATGAATATGTATGAATTTATATGCAATATATATGAATTTCTAAATTTGGTAGGATCTTACGATCCTAGTTACGATCCCCCGATTCACGATCTCATTGGTCCTACCCGATCTTACTTAGGATCTCGAGTTTGTCTACCTTGTGTGCATGTGAGCCCCCCACCACTATTGTTGATTGGGACTCCACATCATTGTTGGAAGTGAGAAATCTCCGGTGTTGGAACCAACGGCGGATGGCAGGTATAAGGATGTGAGTGATAAATCTGGAATAAGTTACTATAAAAGATGCGCCAACAGGTAGCGTAACCAGTACCACTGCTATCATGGGTACAACGATGTTCTTAAACATTGAAAACAATAGATGAGATGTGATGGTCATGCTATGCAATATTGAAAAATGGATGGGTAACGGCGGTATGTAGCAGTGGTTGCTTTGCTAATGGCTGTAGTTTTTTTTCTTTTTTTTGGTTTGGGTGATACAGAATATGAATATACGGGCTTCTATTTTAAGTTTTGGAATTAATTTTATATTAAATACCTATTAATTAATTTTCCAAACTTATGACCTCGTCCTTCCTCGAGCCTCATCAGCTAAGGATGCAGCTTACAAGGCTTTTACGAGTCTTAACTTGTTTTTCTTTTATTTATTCTTGTTGCTTCTACATTTTTAACTTCTTTTTTATATAGGATCTTGACCAAGACTTACCTTTCTATGGGACCAATTATTGTATTCATGGAGATTATGAACTGCTTGTGTCAGGCTGTCAGCATGCTCATGTGCACCACTATTGATAATAATATTTGCAGTGACCATAACATGCCCAATTTTGATTGCAGGTTGATGGGGGTTTAGGGCCTTCAACCATAGATGTGGCGGCATCAGCGGGAGCAAATTGCATTGTTGCTGGAAGTTCAGTGTTTGGAGCCCCTGAGCCAGCTCATGTAATATCCTTACTGAGGAGTTCTGTTGAGAAATCACTGTAAACATAGTAAAGATCCATTATTTATGTTGTTCACGTTGCAACTCGAAATTTCATGTAATCAATATGGTTGATGTGGTAACATTTTCAATACAAATAAGAGAGAGATCAAATGATTTAATAATGCCACTTTACTTGTCTTTGTATTTACTGTGCAATTAACAGAAACTGTAAAGAGGCATAAAAGGGTTGACACATTCAGCTGTAACCTAAACCCTTTGTTGAATATTGAAGTTTAAATTTTAATGTTGATCTATTATCAGTACTGTTACCTTATTTGTAGACCAGACAGTGTAACCCATATTGTACTACTCGAGATTTTAGATGCATCCGGTAGTTACCAACCAGGTCCGACACAGTTGGCCTCTGTAGCATTGTTGGTGTCTGATACCAGTACATACATTCAATTAATTATATATATTTTTTTAAATTATCACTGATGTTGACGTGTCGGTCTTATGTCAGGTGTCCATGTCTGTGTTTCATAGAGTTGACAAATAGCTAGATCTTTTATGTTTTATTTTGTTTGAAGTGGAGATTGATCACTTTGGTGATCTCTAATCTTGGAAAGGATTAGTCTTTGAATGTGAGGTAGTTGTTACTATTTAGATCATTTATCATTCAACTAAAAAGAACTTCCCATAGTTTCTTATACAGCTTGGTGTGAAATTCATATTATCAAAATTATGTCAATACATGGGAAAGCCTAGTATGTCAATTCCACGTAGAAGACTGTTTACATACAATGATTATACACTTGTTTTGTTGCTTATTTTATTTTCAAGATTCCAGTTCATATATTAGATCCGTGTTTTTTTGGGGGTAAATGCATCAGAAAAGTTTTGACAATGTGTTATCGAGATTAATACTAATGTTTGTCATTAATTTGGTATTCCATCAAGTGGGTGATTTGGAATACAAGGAAGAATTGTGTTCTTTCAAACTGAGGGATTGGCTTAGCATTTAAGGAGCATAATGGGTTGTGCACCGTTCAAGAAGATTTGATATTCAAATTCAAAATTCCTTCCAAAATGGCATTAGTTCCATTAACATCAAATTTGTCTATATAGATGGTATGTCAATCCAACATAATTTTTTGTTCACCTCTTGGCTTACCAATTCAAAACTTGACTTTTTGAGACATTGTTTTCTTATCCTTGCTTAATCGGTATATGTCTGTTCATATTTTAATTGGTTTTATGCATTAGCACCTTTGAATCCGCATCCGGTAACTGATTTGGACAAGGTTGTAAACAAACTAAGGATCAAATATAGGACATACTAAGTGGAGTTTGATGCGGACTATTTGAGATTATACGCTTCGTATTTTTAGTTAATAGTCCAAAATGTTGTTCCTATTGTCATACTGGATTCAAATAAATTGATACCATAAATTTGTTTGTTTTGAAGGTGCTGCAATGTTAACAAATATGTTTGCTTCAGATATTGAAGATCAAATTAATCATTATTGGACATTGATTGATCCAATAACAATGAATTTCAAGTTTTAGTTGAGAGCTTCAATGGAAGTGTTTTTTTAACAAAAGAATGGCAAACTCTGCTTAATTTTTATGAGATTCATATAGGTGCTTTGGTCGCAATGATTTATGTTGGTTTGGGTCAATTTGAAATTAATCTTAAAGATTTATGACCCGATCAATGTTTTGAGATCAAATTATTCTTTCTCGTAAGAGGCCGAGCAATCCACACAACGCATAAAGTAATTCTCGTTTGGCATAGAAGTGCATGTTTTTTTAGATTCGTTGTACCTTTTACATTTGTTTTCTCAATACATTTGGCACATGTACTTTGGCATATGTGCATATCTTGTCTTGATTAAATGGATGGAGGGCACAATATCTTGCTTCCACATTCCCACCTTTGACGCATTTGAACCCTTTAAACCAAATCTACATCTCATGATTTGTTTTTTTCACGTGATTAGTGTCGAATCTTGATCGTTCGAAGTACATTTTATGTGCCCAATTTTATGCTCTTCTAAATTATTTCTTTGTTGAATATTTTATTCTTAGACACAGTAAATTAGGACTATCCTTAGACTCCAACCTATTAAGTAACGTCTTGAATTCTTGAATTTGAGTTTTGCAGATAAAAAAATGTGATTAAGATGAGTGACCTCATAAAGGTAGTTATTTAGATTCTTCGATTAAAGATAGTTTACATCAATAACATAGTTTACAAAAAAAATCTTTAAATGTAAAAAATAAAAAATAAAAAAAAATAAAAAACTTCAAGCGGGGGGTGGTTTGTCTCCTACTGCTCCCAAAATAAACTTAAATTTATGTCTACTAAAAAATAGTGGCAATTGTTAATGATAAAAGGTTTCAGAGTGAATAATAAAGGTGATGGCTTGAGTTTCATAAAATTGTAAAATGACATAACATGATAAAAGTTACAAGCGAATATAAAGTAAATAATAATGAATTAGATTAATAACTTAGAAATTTAAAGATGTCTTTTCGATTGAGGGTTTAAGAGAGGAAAAGTGGGGTTGACTTACTTTTCTTTTTAGCTTATGGGTAGTATAAAATAAGATAAATTAATTGTGATTTAAGTATTATATATATGATCATCTATTATGTTAATTAATTTTTGTTTAATAACATTTATAGTGTCCGTAATTTAAAACATAAAAGTAAGTCGTTTACTCTCTTCTCTTCTTAAATCTTGAATCCAAACATAAAAGTAAAGAACCCAATGTCATAGCTCAATAACTTATTATCTAACAAACAAAATATGCTCTCAGATTCAATCCCACCAGCGAGTTGAGGTCATTTTGTATTTGACACGAAAAACTCAATTTTGTGTGTCATATGAGGAAAAAGTATATTTGGTTGCAATTTTAGTTTTAATTTGTGAAATTTTAAGTTATCAATTAAATACCATATAATATACTTTTTTAAATGATCAATGTTAGTAGTTACTTATCACAGGGAAGATGTGATCAATATACTAATGTCTTAAGGTTCTGGATATTGATTTGACGAATATCTCTCTTGTTGTCTTGAATCATTGTCTCGTTGTTGCTCTCTCAAAGGTTCCCCCGACTTCCAATAATTGGTATCGGAGCCTTGTTTATGAGGAGCGGAAGTTGACTCTGGGTTCACTTTTTGTATCAAAAGTCTTTCAAGTTGTGTAGTTAGAAGGCATATTATGTTTGACTTAAGACTGTGGGTTCAAGTCTGAATGGTTTAGTCCCACTTCGATTGAATGAGCTAGATGTTTGATATAAAAGAGAGGTGCCACATATATCTATTGTCTTATGATTTTGAGTGAAGATATAACATCTCCTTCGTTTGTAATCTTAGAGCATTGTCCCATTGATGCTCTTGACACTCCCAGACTCTTACGGTCTATAATTATAATTACGGTACAAAATAAATGATTTTACGATCTTTGCATTGGAACTACAACCACAATATCGACTGCATTATTTTGTTGCAATATAAAGGTTCACAATATTATTACAATCGCAACTGCGACCGCAAATACAGCTTAATATTATTGCATTAAGGAGCTTTTAAGCAACATGCAGTATCTAGTAGTTGATATAATTTTCTGATTTCTGATCATGTGGCCAAATTACAGTCACTGCAAGTTAAAGTTACATAGAAGAATGAATACAGGAAAAGATACATTGGTTAAGATCCGTATGATAATTCCAAGATTAAGAAGATTTTAGAAGAGCTCAACAGTAGATTTTATCATTAGAAGATCCCTAGACAAAAAAGTAAAAAGCAGAATAATGCAAAAAAGAATGCAAATTCTTATCTCGAACACTCATACTACTTTTGTCTACACTAAATCCAAGTTAACTAAAAGTTGGTACAGAAAATAATGGTTCTCAGAATCTGAGCCAAGCCATCCACCAGATTATTGCAGGTAAAGTACCAATAACAGCTATTTTTCTGTTTCACCACGCCTTTATATATCAATTGGTTCTTCTAATTATTCTTTCACATGTTCAATTCCACATTTCTATATTTATTTATATGTCCATGTATGCTCAGCAGCTCCTTTTTTTTTTACAGAAGTCAGAACCAGCACCTATATATATTGGAATAAATAACATAATATTATTAATTGGATATTCATTGCCATATGATTGTAATATTAATTGGATATTCATTTTCAAATGATTGTAAAATAGTTTGGTGAGAGACACTAAATGTAAGACATAATTGTATTTGAAAGAGATAATATATTTTATGTTGAAAAATAAAGAGAATTTTAGTATTTTTTTTATAATATGCACTTGGGAGAAAAAGTTGTTCCATAATTTAGTGAGAGACAATAGTTTCTCTTTTTTCCCTCAACAAAATATTAGAAAACATGGCAAATTCTATGGTACACCCAAATATTTGAGTGTACTGGTACACCAAATTGTTAAATTAATAATTAAATTAGTTGTTTTTTTAAAAAAAAATGAATAATTTTCTATCATTGACAATTATAATAATTAAATCTTATTAAGCAAAAGCTTTGACAAAATAAAATTAACTATTTTTGAATTTTTATTACTATAAAGAATATTGAATATTTTTTATGAGAAAATGTTAAAAATTTAATATGATTCTTATAAACAATGCAATAATGTTTTTTCTTATGAAACAATGTTTTATAAATTACAAATATTGACAAATAGTTTTTTATTTCATAAAATAATCGTTAATTTATAAATTTATGGAGCAAGAGTACTGATACACCTCCATTTGCGAGGTGTACCCTAGAAGTTTCCAGAAAACATAAGAATATCACAATTAATAAATGTTTTATCATGTCATATAAACATATATGAGGTATATATGTTGGGTGCAATATGGCTTGGCATGGGTGGCGTGGTGAGTGATCTTTTTCCATGCTAATGGTGTTTGTCAACATAGGATATCAATGGTCTCAGTAGTAGCCTCTATTTTCTGCCTTAACTTTACCATGCATAATAGTTAATATTCTTGTCTCCTTTTCATTATAATCTATACTTTCCATTACTTGCATCATTTCTATCCACATACTGCTAGATTCATTGATTACATATATTTTCTTTCTAATCTGTTTGCTGAAATTCCAACTTAATAATATCCTTTAGAAAGTCTAGTGAGGTCTTTTCTTTTATGTCAAAAAGTTGCATGTGTACTTTGATTTTGAATGCAGAGTGCTATCCATGTATTATGTAAATGATTCTTTTGCATTCATGAATGGGAGACAGTCCTCGTTAAAATTGATGCATTCACTCTTTTTGTTCACAATTTCTTTTATTGATCCGAGACGTAACTTTAATTGTGTTTTGTCCTAATGAAGTCTTGGATGGTTACAACTATTTAAATATTTAGACACGCTCACATATTTTAAAAGAAGTAGAAAGAAAATAATTAAATGATAAGTAATGTGATGTATGTGTATAAATGTTGCGCCCAAATAATTTTGTCCTTGGTCATAGTTACAATATTGCTTATTTATCTATTTTCTCAAACAGCGTTGTTGTTTGTTAATCTCTAGATCAAGTAACAAACACCACGTAAAATTCATACACATAAAAATCTAAAGTTCTTTATATCATAACTTTTAATATTGGAAAAGGTAATAAACTATTGTCAGTGTATTAAAAAAAAATATTGTCGGTTAAACTATATTTTACATCTTTAATATTGAAAAAGATAATAAACATTGTATTTTACTTATTTATTTTTATGATAAGCACAAACTAAATCTTTTCACACAAACTAAACTCCCTTCACTGCATTGGAACTTTTGCAAAGAGTCTATAACAGAATTTAGAATAGGCCAATTTACTACTTATTTAACAGGCCAAAATCAATCAGCCAAGTATACAGTGTTATACAAAAAAGTATAGGTTTAGTTTCAATTATGGAGGATCAAAATTGATTTTACAGGTCGTAGAATTGATTGTGTTTGGATGATTTAATAAGGAGAAATGATTTGATTCGTTGAAAGGATTATACTTAAAAATAGAATTTATAGCTTTTAACTTCTATAATTGATAAGTGATGTTAATTTTAAATTTATTGTTAAATCAACTTTTACGTGCATACAAAAATAAATAACTTTACATTAAGTTCACTTTTGTCTAAAACCAATTTTACAAAATCAATTTACTCAAAATCAATTTTCAACAATAGTTGAATTAAACATACACATACTCTTTTAAACAATATGGGGACCAAAACCAATTCGGACCAACTTCAACCGTACCCTCAATCAGAAGATAAATGTTAATTTGTTGTCAGATTTGACAATTAAATCTGAAGTACTATTATTCTCCCCACTTCCAGGCCCCTCAAATACTCTACATGATTATCTCTCAGTGAGGAGGTTTCTTTAAAAGGCTATGCATTGTTTTAAAATTATATGTCTGCATGGACATAAATAAATCAATCCTGTGATGTAATGGCATCACATCAACACTATATCATGTGTTTTATAAAATAAGAGTGGATGTTATTTCACCATAAAAATTAAAAAGTTTACTACTATATAGATATACGAGTGTTAGACACAAATAAAAATAAAAATGTTTGAATATACACACATAAATAAAAAAAATGAGAAAAAATTTAATCACATTATTCAATTATTTTATTTTATTTTTATAAAATTTTTCATTTAAATTAGTGTTTAGATATTTTCGTTTGTGTTTGTGACCCAGTATTTCCCGTAGAAATACACTACTTGTAATTATTGTTGTGATTCAAAAAGAGATAAGATTGTCCCCATAAGTTTAGCTCAATTAGCAGGGACAATTCTAATATGCACGAGTTAGGATTCGAACCCCGGACGGATATGTTACATGACGTTTTCCGCAATTTAAAACCAAGGTCCAAGTAGCATTTCTGAATGATCAAACAGTTATCTTCTTCACATATATAAGTTTATAAGAGTGGTGCCTATACTCACTCCCTTGCAAGTGAACCAGTTGAAGAGGGGAGCTGTATACACATGGCCAGTCCAAATGGTTACCTAAACAGCTGTAATGAAGGTCGAAATATGCAAAATAAACTTTGTGATTCCCAATAGTCCTGTCTCAAAATTGAAAAAAATTCTATTATCTTTCCCATAATTTTTTGTATTGATCCAAAAATATCCAGTCTCCAAGATAGAAAGAGAGAAAAAAGGTTCTATTTTAATAGGACAGTCCATGTTAGAGCTAGTTGAGTGGTTATGGGCATAGTAGAAATGATGATTACATTCCACATGAGAGCTTTGGTCTTTTTCCTTTGGCTCTTTCTCTCTTCATTAGGTAAAAACCTTCTAACCTGTGAAACAACATCATCACATGATTCTAGCTACCATTGCAATGAAAATGAGTCACATAATCATCATTGTGAAACATTTGCACTCTTTTTCACAAACTCTCACTACTACTCTCTTTCAAATCTTACCCTATACTTAGGACTCAACAAGTTTGTCATAGCAGAAACCAATGGTTTCTCTTCAGAAACTGAGTTCCTTCCACAGAATCAACCTCTTCTTATACCAATTGATTGCAAATGCAAAAAGGGTGATTTTCAAGCTGAGTTAACAAAAACTACTATCAAAGGTGAGAGTTTTTATGACATTTCTCAATCACTTGAAGGTTTAACAACATGCAAGGCTATTAAAGAGAATAACCTTGGTTTGTCACCTTGGAACCTTGATGCTAAACTCAAATTGATTATCCCTTTGAAATGTGCTTGCCCTTTTTCTTCTTTTGTTATACCAAAACCAAAACTTCTTCTTTCTTATCCTATAATTGAAAATGATACAATTTCAAATTTGGCCTTAAAGTTCAATATTACAAAAGAAGCTATTGTTATTGCCAACAACATTTCATCAGAAGAAAGAAGCTTAGAACCTTTTACATCTGTTCTAATTCCATTGAATGGTAAACCTTTCCTTGATCCTTTAGCTAAGCCAAAACAACCCAATACAAATTTTCCAAAAACCAACAATATTCCAATAAATAGTCAACACAAGAAGCCAACAATGAGAAAGAGTGAATTGTATATTGGTTTAATTGGTGTTGCAATTGGACTTTTCTTTGCTTTATTAGTAGCTTTTTTCTTTATCTGGTTGAAACAGAAGAAGGTGGAAGAAAATGCATGCAAAGAAAGAGATATGGAGTTACAATATCTAAATCAAAGTGTGAGAACAACAAGTGATAAGAAAGTTTCATTTGAAGGGTCACAGGACACACTTGATAGTAAAATCATTGACGCGACGCCGCGTAAGATGTTATTGGAGACATATACAATTGATGATTTGAGAAAAGCAACAGAGGATTTCAGTTCAAATTGTCACATTGAAGGGTCAGTTTTTCATGGCATTTTAAATGGTAAGAACATGGCAATCAAAAGAATAAAAACTGAGATTTTGTCAAAATTAGACTTTGATCTGTTTCATGATGCAATTCATCATCATCCTAACATAATTAGCCTTTTTGGAACAAGTATTTCAGAAGGGTCAGATTCAGAGTCATTTTTGGTTTTTGAGTATGCCAAAAATGGTTCATTGAAAGATTGGCTTCATGGTGGCTTGGCCATCAAGAATCAATTCATTTCATCTTGCTACTGTTTCTTGAATTGGAACCAAAGGCTTAGGATTTGTCTTGATGTTGCAAGTGCTTTGGATTACATGCACCATGTAATGATACCAAGTTATGTGCATAGAAATGTGAAGAGTAGGAACATCTTTTTAGATGAAGAATTCGGTGCTAAGTTAGGTAATTTTGGTATGGCAAGTTTTGTTGAAAATGAAACTGAGGATCCTCAATTTTATTCAACTAATTATGCTTCTTGGAGTATTGGTTATTTAGCACCTGAATATGTTCACCAAGGTATAGTTTCAACAAGCATTGATATATTTGCTTTTGGTGTGGTTTTGTTAGAAGTTTTATCTGGTCAAACACCTATAAGTGGATCAAGCTGTGATAAAGGTGAAGGAAGTGTTTGGCTTAGTGACAAAATAAAGACAATTTTGATGTCAGAAAATAATGTGAATGAGTTATTAAGTGAGTGGATAGATAGTGCATTAGGTGAGAATTTCTCATTTGATACAGCTTTGGAAGTGGCTAATATTGCAAGAGCTTGTGTGGAGGAAGATTGTTGTTTGAGGCCTAGTGCAAGGGAAATTGTTGAGAAGCTATCAAGATTGGTGGAGGAATTACCAAATGAGGAACAACAAGTTTTGATGAGTGAAAGCTCTTCCAAACCTCTGGTTGGAGCACTAGAAAGCAGTATGTGAAATGAATAATCAGTTAAATGAATAAAATACATAGTGATCAAGATTTCTTGTTTTTAAGCCCAATAGTTTGTAATCTAAAAATTTGTACAATGATTGGTGTTTACAAAATGAATTAGACCCACTTTAAATTTGTAAAGCCTATCCCATTCAAGTGTTACTCAAGCAAGTACTTCACAAAAAGTTCCTAGAATACAATGTTTAGTAAAAGAAAATACTATGATGGAAAATCCAATCAGTAATAATCTGAAAATTGTATTACTATAGTAAGGGGAGGCAATTACTTTTCCCAGCATATGAGTTACTCACGCGTCGTGTTAATGTTTTTATGTGTTTTGGAAGGTTTTATAGGGTGTTTATGTTTTACTCACATGTTTTTTTTCTTCTGCCTCTCATTATACCCTGCATGTTATTTTCTGCTTTACACTACCAAACAAACTAACTGATAACTTGAAGTATTATAATTTATAACCATTACAGTTTTCTTAAAGAGGACAAAATTTATTATTTTATCTGTGAGAAGCCTAAGTTCTTACTCCATAATTACTATGCACAATACTAACAAACAAAATCTCCAACCAGCAATATCATGTAAAAAACATATCCTACTATTTATCGATATATATAAACTGACTTCATACAAAGATAGTAATCTTATATACATAGCTTCTATGATAAGAAATTAAATTGACATGCTTTCAATAGCTAAAAATTTGCTAAACAGTATATTCATACGAAATGCTTACGGTCAAAAGGAACTCATGTGGCTCATATACCTTAAGGAATTGTTTTGTCCATCCTGCATATATGATATATCATGTAGCTCTAGCCTGTGATTTTAAATGTAGAGCCACCAGTTAGGGTGATAAGGTTAGAAACTTTTGGACGAGAAAAGCGAGGGATTACCAGTTGTGTGATTGAAAGCACCTTGATCCAAGATCCAACAGATGATGAATGAGAGAAACAAGTTGTAGGATTACGAGTATGAGCAACAGTTGCAGAAGCTTGACGAAGTGCCTTGTATTGAAGACATGGCTTATACTTAGCATCTGACAACATGTTTTGATTATATCTGATTGCATAGTTCCATATATTCCAGTTTTTGGCAAGAAATTCACATCTATGTGTATGGTGACTAAGACACATAAAATCTGATAGAGCTATGCATGTTTTACCTGCTTGTAATAGTTTTTCAATATTCACAGCTAGAGCCTGAGGAATTGGGGGACATCGATCCAATAATGATCCTACATATTTGTTGATGTGACAAAAAAATAGTGTTGACACTATAATTCTTGCTTCAAGCTTAATATATATTATAAATAGATAGATGGGTTCTGCAGGTGTAAAATCAAACATAAATGACATTTCAATGTTAAGCTCTTCCATCAATTTGAATTTCAATAATGAAAATTCAAATGATAATGCACGAACTATTATTCCAACTCAAATCATGTATACTTTCTATAGTTTACACCAAATACCATTTACAATTTTACATACAAACAGCAGATCACAGATTCATTCAACCCTCATGCTTTACAAATTGAAGGGTTGTGGTGCAGATTGCAAGAGAATTTTCCTGTCAGCAATATGCATACAGTCTTGAATCTGCAGGTGAAAGATACAATTGGACAAAGAACATCCACTGGAATTTGTGGACCCTGTCATAGAAAAGTAAGAAAAATTAGCATTTAATGATTTAATTTTGGGAAAGGTTGATACTTCATCATATAAAGGGAATGCCTCAATGCCATTATCCTTTCTAGCAATAGAGTTAAAAACACGATATTCTTGTTGGGATGTCTAAAAAAAATAGCTATCATATTTTGAATGATAACAGCTTCAATAAAAATTTCAATATTAGATTAAACAAGTGAATTTGGAACTTTTTAATCTTCTGAACATGAATTGACATGAAATCAAAGAAACACCAGAAAACATATTTGAAATTGGGAGCCAAAAGTTTGAGTCAGATTTGTGATATATAAAAAAGTGCTGTGTTTCAAAGTATAGCATTATTTCATGTCCATTCTGTCTACGGTCTAGGACTGGTTGATCTCAGTTTCACCAGATGCATGATCTTTGTCTTTTATACTCCTTACATTTCAAATCATTACTGGTTTAAGGTTTTTGCGCACAGATGTAAAACCTATTTAATTGATGTATATTTTTACCAAAATCTTATTTATTTTTTAATTATACTACACTATAAACATTATCATAAAAATGAGTCATCTTAATTATATCTAATGAGATAGTTGGAAAACCATGAGTAATTATAAGAGTTTGTAAACACCAATTGGTTTAGAAATAAAACTCTAAAACCATTAAAGATATGGAATGGAGGGAGTAATAAATTAAGAACATATTGAGAAAGATCTATAAATAATCAGACTTACAGAGATTCCATATTTACGGTTGTAACATAAAATGGGAAAGAGTAGAATTCCCATCGAGTCCCTTGTCATTATAGCAAGCAATGAAATCTTTTAGTGATGTTTCCCTATAAACGGAAGGGTTATCTTCAGACAGTAGTTCCATGATGGGGCCATACATTCTTGTTGTTGGATAGAGATGATGAGTAAAAAAGCATGCCACTGATACTCTAGGGGATTTATTATGGTTTGCCAGCACACGATGCACCGCGCTTTTAAATCTGTCATTGGATATTAACTGCAGTATTGAAACAACAAAAATCCACTTTCAGCCAAATATTTGTTCATTCAAGTAACTAAATTTGCAGTCATTTAAACACTGAAACACCCAGGGATGCATGGGAAGAGTTCTGCATGATCAATTTTACTAGACATATTATCTTTTAAAAAAACATACCCCTTATTAATACTTACTAAGTGTTTGGGAGATGAGAAGTCACAGCTACACACATCCATAAATAATAGGGTAATTTAATAACATTAATACACAAAACGGACATTAAATATCCTAATTCCTACATACTTTTCTTAAAATATATGAACATTGCCAAAGAAGCAGAGGTAGTAAGTGATTCCAGCTCAAGACTCTTTCAGTTGTCAGAGATAAAAAATGTACTTACTTGCAGCAGATCTCCAATGTTTACTACCAAAGATCCGGGAACAGCAGAAACTTCAACCCACCCATGAGGGCTAAGAACTTGGAGCCCACCAATGTGATCTTGAAGCAGAATGGTAAGGAAATCAGGATCAGAGTGTCTAGTAGTGCCCATAGTGAATTGAGGCTCAGGACATGGTGGATAATAGTGACTAAGAATAAAGTGTCCTTTTGCACAATCCATGCCTTCAAGATGGTCAGCCTTGAGTCCAAGCCCTTCTGATAATAGTTCAAATAAAAGGCACCCCAATACATGAACTTGCCTAGAGTATTCCATTGTTACGTCCCTACAAATTAAAATACATCACCAAAGCAGCAAAAACAAAAAAACAAACACAAACAGAGAGATTTTAGGTTAGAAAACAATTGCATTTCTTAGTTGTTTTATGTTATCTTCCTCACACAACGGTGAAGACTGATCCCTTCGAGGATCTAAAGCACATTGAAGGATTGCTTTTCAAAAAGTGAATTTACATATGTATCAGCATACATTTTTTGGTTTTCCATAGATTCCCTTCACCAGATGTAATCTTATCTGAGGTATTGTCGGGTACTTAATGCAAGCACATCTCCCAGGCGGGATTCTAACACATTCTGGTTGACTCAACCTTCATTGGTATACTCATTATGTAAAAAATTATATACAAAGACATCCATGTAGAGGAACAGATCGCAACTATGTTACACCTCAAAGACTACCCTCATATGCAGCTTGCAAGAAATGAAGCTTGAATAAATCATGTGTATTGATATTTATCAAATAATCTCAATTATTCACATGCTCATGAAATGAAAAAATGAGTGTACAGATGCTTATATATAAAAAGTTTCCAAAATCTTAAGTCAACATTTATGAAGCATGGATAGAACACCAAACATGACACAGACACTTACACATCAACACCAATAATAATTTAAGAAAATGAGACTAATTCAATGTAATTATATTGTGTCCGACACTGTGACACACCTAATCCGAGAAGTGTCAATGCTTCATACCTGCATAGAGGAGGCAATTGTTGTGGATCAAGAGATTGAGGAGCCATAAGACAAAACAGTGTATCCCTCCAATTAGCAAACATTGACTGATACAAATTAAAATTGCTCACATATTTCACCTTCCTCATAGCTTCCCTGCTGAAATACTCAGTCTTCAACTCTTGTGGCTGCTCGTGGAACTCACGCGCTGCCGTCAGCATCTCCTGCAACAGTTTCACTGGTATTCCATGATTCACCACTTGAAAAAACCCCAAAGATTCCGCCGCCTGTCGGACTCCGGCGACAATGCCGGCACGATTGCCGGCGATGTCTTTAAGGTCAATTACAGGAATCATGAACTGGGTTGGAGTTGGTTTGTCGGAAAATTGGTCGTCGGCGTCGAGATGGTCCGGCGGCATGATGAAGATTTGCGGTAGTTTGGTGATGTCGGAGTCATAAAGACCTTTAACGCCGGCTTTGGATTCATCGAAGTCCTTTAGTTCTTGCAAACGATTGTAGTTTGCTGAACTTCCGGCACCGGCAACATCCATTGCAGTGTGCTACAACTACCGTGAAGGAGAGGACATGATAGAAGAACTCAAGTTGTCCCGTGTTTGATTTGTAAAACTGTTATTTTTATTAAACTGAGGCAAGGGACATGACAAAAAGACTGATATTTTTGTTCTCACAAAACCACATCATAACTTTTTGTCCCACAGGTTGTCTAAAATACCAAAATAGCATTTCGTCCCTCAAAAATCGTATAAAACAAAAAATTATTCAATGCCATAAAAATTTATCTTGTGTTGTTTTCTCTTGTATTGTGTTGTTCTTTCTTGTATTTGTTTTGTACAATACTCGCTGTTTTGCAAACCAATCGCACGTATAAATGAGTTCCATCGTAATACATTATATTACTTTATACTTCTTAATTATTTAAACCACTCAAATACATTTTTTAAATATTCATATCACTACTCCAAAACTCTAAAATGAATCTCAAACTTTAAAATGAGTCTCACTTATCTTACAATATACTTTAAATGGGTCCTATAAATTAATTACATTGTATTGCTTTCTCATATTTTGATTTTTTTTAACAAGCTCGTATTTTGATTTTATATAGTATTATTTTATTGCAACTCAACTAAACAGCATCGATGCCAAACAATACTACCCAGCTTTTATGCCAATTATTCATGGAACCTCACACATTAGCCTTGGTTATTGTAAAGATACTTGCTCAAAACAAACGATAATGGTTCTTTGATGCAGTAAATCTGTAAGTGCACGGTTTATCGAAGTAGTAAAAAAAAGTATCGTTCTGACAGAGAGTTGTTCAATTCAATTAATTTTTATTGATGATTAGAAAAGAGTTTTCAGTTGAAAAATGTTTGATTTTTACGGTTGAAAGTAATAATAATAAAAAGCGTCTTGAGATTATTGGTTTATCTAGATGACAAATCTTTTACAAACAAACTCTAAACCTGAACTTTATATTGAGTCTACTTTCTAAAGACAAGTTTCTCTTAAGCCTATTACATCTCCTTTCGGTCTCAGTGAGTGTGTTCCTCTAGCAACCACGCCTATTCTCATGGTTGATTGCTATTGGAATCCTTGAAGAACGAAACTTTATTTATCTCAAGATTTGCTAGACTATTCCCATGTTTCGCAATTCTTGTCTAATTTCACTTGTTCCAATATTAAAACTTCATCTTTCGATCCATCGCTTAATATTTGTGATGATGAATTAACAAGTACTAACCCTCCGCTGTCGCTTTATGAGTTTGATACTTGTTAATTCATTATAAAAACGGTGAAATTAGATTAGAAAGTAGATTAATATAAAATTAAGGTTCGAGACTTGGTTTGATTAGGATTAGGTCATTAGACTCGTCCAACAATCACGAGGCAAGAAGAGTCTACTCACTCATGTTCATCGTAGAAATAGAAGAGAAGAAGAAGAAGAACATAAAATAAAATAATAAAAAAAGGAGAACTTTTATTAAGAGAAAACAATTGTCATTATTGAATTTCAAGAACAAAAGATGATTTACAAACTAGGTGGCCGCTCTATTTATAGTCTAACATTGACTTGAGCCCCAAGAATTAAATCACTAAAGTGTTGCACAAGAAAACATGGGCTCTAGGTCAGAAATACTAAAATAGGCAGCTTGTCGAAGAAGCAAAAACAACAAAAGGGCAAATTGGGGCGCGCCTATGCTATATTTTGGTACAAGATCTTCCAATTCTTTGCACAAGATATTTTTGTATAAGATCTTCATATTTTTACTTTGTTCACCTACTTTGTTCATAACCCTCACTCATTGATTTTACTTTGTTCACTTACTTACAAAGAAGTGTGTTAGGTGTGGTTCATAGATGAGTGTGTTATTGACTTGAACTGTATGACATGAATTCTGTGCTTATGACTCATTTCATATTCACAGTAGTTGTTTGGATTAGTGGGAAATTTCAGACTTTCCCGTGCAATAACATTTGAATCATGCATCTGAACAAATCATTTTCAAAATCCTTGCTCTTTATGTTGGTGTAAGCCCTAGAGGCCAATAGTTTATGTTGAACTTATCTTATGTATCATGACTTTTATTATTGAATAAATATATGACAATCTTTATTTTATTTATAGTAATGTTAATAAAATCCTTAGAATAGATAGTTCATGTAATGATATGTTAAGTGTGACTTAATCATGAGATTACATTATCATAAAGAACGCTATTCTTAAATATATCTGTAGTCAAGCTTTAATATGAAGAAGGATAATAATAAATCGTTGAGACTATTATGCATGTAGACTGATGACTGTATCTCATGGGTCATAGATATGAGATATTAAGTCTATACATAGGTATAAATATTAGGAGTAATATTTATACTGGATTGACCCGCTGTGAGAATACTACATAGTATGTTATGAAAGTGTCATAAGATATTCTCACAATGATAATAGTGTATATCACTCTTAGACCTAAAACCACTATGATCCCTAGATGTGGACTCAAGTGCTTTGTTGCCATTCTAACGTTGTCTATAAAAGGATAACCATAACGTTGGTTGATGGGTACTTGATGAATCATGCTGAGGGACATGAGTGTCCTAGATGAGATTTGTCCCTCCTCATAAACAGGAGTTATATCTTTAGGTCTCTTGATGAAATATGACTGTAAAACTGCATGGCCATGCCGAACTAGGTCAATATAAGATATTGGACTTATTCGTAATTCAGTATATTTCGGAATTAAGAAATATAAATATTGATCTATACAAGGGTGACAAAATCTATGCCTTGAGATAAATGTAGATATTAGGACAAAAGAGTAAGCGTACATATAAGTATTATCATGGAAAGGTTTCGTCAGATCACTTGACATTCTTGTCACTTGGGTAGCAATGATGTGTTGCTGGATACCGCTCATTGTTTATAATATTAAATATTAGATTTAATATTATTGCCAACGTGACTAGAACCTATAAGGTCACACACAAAGAACGGTCAAAAGAGAAATATATAAGTATGACTTATATTATATATGAGGGTGCATTTAGTAAATAACGCTAATTAGTTAGCAAAATTAATAAACTCGTTATTGGGCTTACTGAAGCCCAATAGTGACCTCTGACTTGCAGAGCACACTAGGAGTTCTATATATAGAACCCTAGTGCTGAAGTTTTTGGTTACACGTCTTGAAGAAACCCTAGCTCTCTGAAACTTCTGATTCCTTGGCTAGCACCGAGTTTTGGAGGAGCACCGTTCGTGTGGACTTGCTAAAGGCTTTGCTGTGATCGAGATTCCAGTTTCTAGTTTCCAGCTTTCAGATTCCACACTTCGAGGTAACAATCGAATCACTGATTCATGTGTAAATTCGTAATGATCCAAGGAAAAAAAATCGAAAATTTATCCGCTGCTTTATTCTGTAACATTCGATTTTCCTTCACTTTATGTCTTGTAATTAGATTAGTCCTCTTTTGAATCTTTTGAAATCTTTTGTTTGAGGACAAACAAAGAGTTAAGTTGGGGAGAGTTTGATAAGTGCTAGAAAGTAGTAATTCCATGATATATATTAAGCACTCTTGGTTACTTGTTTTACAAGTTATCCAAGGAAAAACCATGAAAAAGTGATAAAATGGTTTTTATACTCCTTATGTCTTACTTGACCCAATTATGCAGGAAAAGAGTGAACAAAAGAGGAGCAAAGGCAATTTCGCCAAAGCGAAATATGTCGCCATGGCTTAAATGAGCTACAGAATGCCAGCATCCAGCTCGCACCCAAGCTTTCCATGGCGAGCCAGAAGGCAAGATGTCGCCAAAGTTAGAGAAAGGCGAGGAGGATGGCGAGAAGTAATTCCAGAGAGCACTTTTCTGAGGTCCAAAGTTCGACATGGCGAAAATATTCCTGCTCGGCAAGCTAAGGCGGTTTTGGAACACTGAAGGATGACGTGGCAGAAACCCACTGAAAAGAAAGGTCATCTCGCCTTAGCGAGTATTTCCTGCCTGGCGAGAATGCAAAATTATGCAGAAGTATAAAAGCTCATTCCCTCTTTTCAGAACATATCTTATCATTACTTTAGAGAGAGAATAGGGCAAAAATAGCTGTTCATCATAGGGTCAAGAGTGATTGAGTGTGGTGATGAGTCAATAAATTAGTGTTTCTAATATATTATTTGAGTCCGTTTTATTTAGATTTGATTTCGTTTTATTTAATATTATTTCCTTTTTAGAATTATTTTACTTCAATTGCGAGTTATTATATTTCAAGAACAAATATCTGATAGATTGAGTCTTGGAGCTAAAGAAAGAGGATTAGGAGCTGATTCGGGATGAAAATACGAAATATGGGACAAAAATATGTCACCCCCTAAGTCAGGAACTTGGCATGGCCCGTGCCACCAGCACCACGACCGTGCCAGCCTTCAGGATACTCTTTTGCTGCTTCTGCTTCATGGAAAAGCTACCTATTAGTTTACTTCTGACCTAAGAGCCCGTGGTTTCCTGTGGAACATTCTAGTGTTATATTTCTTAGGGCTTAAGTCATTGTAAACTATAAATAGAGTAGATAGCTATCACAACAATTCATCTTTTGTTCTTGGAATTCAATAGTGACAATTGTCTTTCTTAAATAATAGTTCTTCTTTTACTTTCTTGTTATTTACTTTATGTTCTTCTTCTTCTCTTCTATGTCTACGATGAACATGAGTGAGTAGACTCTTCTTGTCTTGGGATTGTTGGATAAGTCTAATGACATAATCCT
>Ga0228710_1000898_pt1 | contig 41986 bp, 20 predicted proteins | sample MedpolnodulmetaG_FD_177995 | JGI IMG/M metagenome (GOLD analysis project Ga0228710, IMG submission 177995) | Root nodule microbial communities from Medicago polymorpha collected in Santa Monica, California, United States - pink nodules | ecosystem: Host-associated > Plants > Roots > Nodule... | reverse complement strand
TTAATGCTTTTCTATCATTCAAGAGATTGAGAAATCATCGATTGAATGATAGGAACGACTCTTGGATCGTTTAATGGTGCGAGACATCGACGATTAAACGATACAATTGAAGTCACCATATTATTTGAACACGAATGATATTGACGAGGGATACGTGGTAATATCAAATGAAAGCTAGAATCCATGCATGATCATTAGGTTACGTGTGACGCTTGATCAAGGAACCCTAATCCTAACAAGCTTTACACCCTATCAATCTCAAGTCTTAATTTTATAACGTAGATATTTAGGTTTTTAAACAAACAAACAAATTACTCTCTCAACTTAAAATGGTAATTGATGTCGAACAATCCAGGATATCGCACTAGTCCCTAAGGAGACGATACATAAATACTTACTTTTGATATACGTAAATATGCTACATCATTAATCCCCTAAAAAAAAGACCGTTGGATTACGGAGGTCTATCAGATTTTATAGTGTATCACCAACACCTAATGTATTTACTTTCTTCTTCTTCTTCCATCATCTTCATCTTCATTCATCCTTCAATGATGGTGTTGATGATGATAGATGAAGATGACAATGATGGTGGTGTAGTGATTAAATAGTAGGTTTAATTTTTTTCTTCTGAGTTTTATTGATGAAGGATGAATGAAGATGAAGATGATGGAAGAAGAAGAAGAAGAAAGTAAATAAATTAGGTGTTGGTGATACACTATAAAATCTGATAGACCTCCGTACTCGAACGATCTCTTTTTTTAGGGGATTAAAATTATCAAAATTGGACCAAATTGAATAAAAGAAATAAGTTAAAGGACGTGTCTGAGAAAGTTAAGACTTATGAGACCAAATTGAATAAAAGAATTAAGTTAAGGGACCGACATATCAATTAAGCCAAAAAGAAAATACTCAAAAACTAAGGGGGGGTGTATTGGATTAGGATTCTAAAGGATAATTTTTGCTTAAAAAAGTCTCAAAGATTTTAAAAGATTTTGTAGGATTTGAATGACTTTCATGATTTTAAAAGACTATCAGGATTTTCAATTTGAATTTCACTGGATTTACATCATAAGATTTTAAAGGATTTTATGGATTTATAAGATTTCAAAAGATTTTATGAATTTTAAAGACTCATTGAAAAGAAATGATTACAACACACTCTCTATAATAATATTTTCAATGCATACTCTTATTTTTTATTTTATTTTTATGAGAGATAGAGAGAGGGGGAAGAGAGGAGGGAGAGAAGGGAGGAGAGAGAGAGAGAGAGAGAGACGAAGAGAGATGGGAGAGAGAGGAGGGAGAAAAGAGATGAGAGAGAAGGGAGAAGAGAGAAAGAATAAGGGATAAGAAAGAGATAGTAAACTTTTAAAGAAAAACAATCCCAAGAAATCTATATGTCTTCATGGAAGACTTTTTCTTGTTAAAATTTCACTAGAAAATTCCACAAAATCCATCAAAATCTAATTTATTAAACAATCATTTGAAATTTGAATGATTTTGAATACAATGAGACTTTTTTTAAATGATGAAAAGTCTTGATTGAATACCTCAAGACTTTTTTAAAATGACAAAGAATCTTGATTGAATAGCACAAGACTTTTTTTAAATTGCAAAAAGTCTTGATTGAATACCACAAAACTTTTTCATAATTAAAAAGTCTTTTAAAATTCCTTAGAATCTTAATCCAATACATCCCCCTAAGTGATAGACTCATCAAATTACCAAAGGCTCAAAAGGGATATAAAGCAAGCATTTGACATAAAAACAATCCATTCATATGTGATCGAATCAACACAACCAAACGAACTGAAATGGATTATTTATAAGGCTTAATTACATATTTGGCCCCCTAAAAAAACAACTTTTTTCAAGCCCCCTAAGTTTACTTTTTGTTGCAATTTTGGCCCCCACGTCAATTTTGACTTAGTCAACGGACACGCGGGCGCCACGTGTGTAATTTATTTTATTTATTTTTTAATTTACAAAAAATAAAAAAATATTTTTGTAATTAATTTTTTGTGTTTTTTAATTACAAAAAAAGTTTTTTTGTTTTTTTAATTACAAAAAATAATTTTTTTTGTTTTTTATTACAAATTTTTTTTTTGTTTTTTATTACAAAAATTAAAAATACAAAAATAATTAAAACATTACACACGTGACGTCCACGTTAGCGTTGACTGAGTCAAAATTGGGCTAGGGAGCCAAAATTACAACAAAAAGTAAACTTAGAGGACCTGAAAAGAGTTGTTTTTTTAGAGGGTCAAAATCACAACTTTGGAAAACTTAGGGGGTTAAAAGTGTAATTAAGTCTATTTATAAATGATCATTAAAAAACAGGTAGTAAAATAAGAATCATGATAATAAAGATTAGACTTTTTTACTAAAGTGGTACAAAAATGGAGTTATTGAATGAATTTTGAAATTGGTGAATAGTAAAAAGTTGGATAAAAGCTTGCATTGTTGGCGGACCCATGGCTAATAGACTATATCAACAGTGTTCGATCAGAAAAGTGGTTTCTTATTACAAATTGAGCTTAGCAGAAGGGTATGAAAGTCGGATATTGGTATAAAACATGAGATTCAAATTGAGCTTAGCAGAAGGATATGGAAGTCCAATATTGGTATAAAACATGAGATTCAATCTTGGAACATGAATATCCATTTTTACTTCTTGTGAAAAGTGAAAATAGATATGTAAAAAATTGTTAGGTCAGGGACACTTAAATAAATTTGGTAGGCATTTGTTTTCTCATATATATATATATATATATATATATATATATATATATATATATAATTGATTGATTGATAATTTTCTTCACCATCATAATTAAATTCATACACGTTAATTTGGTGAAACTTGTAAACTGACGGGCAAACGGCAAACCTATAAAATTGATTAAACTTAAGATTGCTACAAAAAGATGGCAAGCAATCATTTTCATTCTGGTTACTTAGTATTGTATTCCATTTTCCATGATTGAGATCTAAAAACCTCCCAGAAAAGCGCTTGTGTAATTTTCTGTCACACATGTTTAGTATTTATGATGTATCACACATACATCAAGCTCTCATTTTCTAAGACATTTGATGAAAAGATCATCACCCTATGGGTCTGTTTGGAACAACTGATCCTCTAAGGAAAGAAAGCATCAAGAATGGAAACCCAGATTTCAAGAAACCTTTTATTGTTTGGTTGCACAAGAAAGAGAAAGGAAAGAACACTTTTTGCTGGGTCCCACACAAGATTCCCATCCCTCCCAATTTGAGAAGAAAGTTTTCGAGAGTAAAGGGATTAGAAAAAGACAAAAACAACCTCATGCCAAAATATAATTTCTATTTTATAATATTATTATTATATAATCATTTTTTATTGAAAAACGTAAGAATAGTTTTTTATGAAGAGTATATTTATCATTATATATTTGAGCTATATATGTGTATTTTATTCCCTAAAAAAAAAAGCGTGTATTTTATTAAGATTATATTTTAAAAAAATTATCTTTTTAGTTTATTTTACTTAAGGGCATGTATGTCATTTTACAAGTATACTTCTTTCTTTCCTCTCACTTTCTATTCATTTTCACTTCAACTAAACAACCACAAAATCATATTACTTTCCACTCACATTTCACTCACTTTCATTCCTTCAACATTCTTTCCTCATACTTTCTTTCCTTTAACTTTCTCTTCTCATCCAAACAGACTCTAAATTATACCAAAGCCATATCACCTGCGGATTATTCTTATTTGGTGACCGGATTCAATATAAATTCTTAAGACACACTCACGAAACATTAATTCTATATTTTAGTTATTTAAAAAAATAATCAAAAAGTTAATTCTACTTTTTACTTTTTTGTGTGTGACAAGATTTGTGACCACAGTTGAGGTAAATGTAGGCTAATTAGAACCACGAACCTTTTAAATAGATAGTTCATCTCCTTTAAAAAACGCTCCCTCCCATGCAAACTGACCAAAATATCTCCACGTAAATTAACTTACGCTAAGTTATAACCTACATGTGTTAACTCATGTTGGGGTTATAACCTACATAAGTAAACTCACGTCGAGTTATAAACTTCGTGAGTTAACTCACGTATGATGTACCAATGTAGCGAACGTGACTTAAGTCACGATGAGTTTAACATCTGCGTGACTTAAGTCACGTGGGAAGTATTTTTGTTAGTTAGTATGAGTGAAATTTTTTTTATAGAAGAAGAGCAATTTTCTTTAAAATACTATGCCTCAAGTCTCATATATGCAGCTTAACATTGAGCACTTCGTATGATCATCTTCATTTTTCACCCTTCCCCGCACACACTAGTCAAACACCCTGTTATGTGCCTTCCGTTTTTGTTACTATATGCCCTTCTATAGATTGTTTGACTCAATGGTATGGTATGAGTGCTTGGTCAGTAATTCCTTGATAAAGCATAAACTCAAACGTCCACATAAAGGTTTGGTATACCAATTCCATTTAAGATAATACAAAAATGCTCAGCAGTGGTATCATGCATGTCATTTATTGATCAATTTAACAGTAATATAACATCTGCACCCAACAACAAAAATCTTATACCATTATTATACGACTTTCTTTTTCTGAATAATGAAAAACAAGAAAGAATAATTCCAATACACACACTATATTTCCCTAAATAAGTACGATATATTTTTTTAAGGTTGCTCTATTTTCATTCACTTACGGGATTGATCGTCCTATTTTAAAAGGCTTAATAGCAGTTTTAGCCCCCTAAGTTTCAAGAAGTTGCGATTTTGACGCCCTAAGAAAAAAACTACAAAACCGCCCCTAAGTTTTGCACCTGTGGTAGTTTTGGCCCTCAAAGCCAATTTTGATTCAGTCAACGCACAGTGGACGCCACGTGTGTATTTATTTATTTTTAAAATAATTTAAAAATAAATTTTTTTTTTTTTATTTTTTAATAAAAATATTATTTTTTAAATAATAAAAAAATTTAATTAAAAAAATTATTTTTTTAAAAAAAAAATAAATAAATAAATTATTTTTAAATAATTAAAAAATAAAAAAATACATGTGGTGTCCACGTGTGCGTTGGCCGAGTCAACATTGGCCTAGGGGGCCAAAACTGTCACATGGGCAAAACTTAGGGGGCGGTTTTGTAGTTTTTTTTCTTAGGGGGCTAAAACTGCTATTAAGCCATTTTAAAATTACTCAATTTTGATCTACTCATCATTTTTTAAATACGACGTTGCATACCACTAACGACATGTAGTGATCAATACTTGTTAAATTACAAAATATCCAATAAAAACTTCAATTTAAACTTTAGTTTCACCATTTTTTAAGTACAAGAAATCTTATAGACATCAAAACTATTTTTTTTTTTTTGAACAAGCCAAAATGGAATATATTAGATCACCAAAGGTGGCTCAAATCGCACAAGGTGTTTCAAAAGAACCACCCACCAAAAAACAATTACAGAAGTCTGTTACCAAATAATAATGTTACAGAAGAATGACAAAAACAAGGCTACACAAAAACACGCATGCAAAATAATGGATGCCGCCACCAGTCATTATAACTGAAGGCGAAAGTGGACACATTTGTCTTTAGCCAAGAGAAAGACAAAAATTTGACATTGTCTGCTAAATGATGCAAGTCAACGTTCTTCTGGTTGAAAATCTTGTTGTTTCTTTCTTTCCAAATAACCCAAACAGTAGTCATCCAGATTACTGTCATAAAAGAGTGTGTAGACCGCTGTAATCCTGCATAGCGACCGAACTGATGAAGATGTGCTGCAACGGCAGCTGGAGCTATGAAAGAAATGCCTAGCCACTGAAATAAAAGATGTCATACCATACCAAAATGATCACACCGAAAGAGAAGGTGGTCTGCGGTCTCAGAAGAACCGCACCCACCTATACAAGACATGTCGTCATGATGAATGATTCTCATGCATAAAAGGTTGTCTTTAGTTGGTAATTGATTGCGAAGAAATCTCCAAACAAAGACAGAAACCTTCAGCGGGACTTGTTTCTGCCACACCTGTAGACATCAAAACTAGTGATTTTAAAAGGAGGGGGTAAATTCCATAAATGAGTGAAAATTAGACCAAAATTGTAATCAAGCCTTGATATTTAGTCTCAAATTTATTTTTTATTTTTATTTTTGAAGGAATTTAGTCTCCAATTTTTTTAAGGTTTTTTTTTATCATGTATAAATTCGTACAAATTCAAAATAGTAAGTTTATATTGAAACATGTATATTTTATATTAAATATATCAATTTTTAATAAATAATTGTTATTATTTAATAAAAATTTGTTATTTTAATTTCTTTAACATATATAATATTGTATATCTTAGACAAACTATTTTATAATGGTATTTTATTTTGAAGAACATTCTCAAAGTATTAATCATACATAAAATAGCATAAATGTGCCGTGCAAATTAGTAGTAGAACCAAAAAGAGTAGAATTTTGGTTGATGTTCCCTCCCTCCTAAGTCCTAAGCAATTAAAGTCCACCACCACCGACATGACAAGATCTAATAGTACTGCTATTTGACCAAAGAGTTTTCCAGGCTGTTATGCAAAGTACAACAAACAAACTCAAAGGTTGAGTTTAGGATGTTACTAGCCACATGCCTTCATTTTTGGTCCCATTGAATTGCCGCAGGTACTTCACCACGACACTTGTCTTAGCTACATGGAGGGCAACTTCTCTTAGCCACATGCCTTCAAATAGCCTCGGCCTCTTATATTTCCTTAGACATTTTGTCATCTGCACATTTTAATTTAAAATAAAATAGTTTTTTTTTTCTTCCGTAAATAGAACTTTCAACAATAGATTGATCCTTCTTTCAAAAAAGAAAAAACAATAGATTGATTTTAGACTTCTTAAGTAAATAGTTGGAGATTTGATTCTTGGTGGTATGTATTCAACCTTCAATCATCCATTATGTGGTAGGACTAGACCAAAACTCAAGTAAAACATTCAAGGGTACTCCCTTCAAACATTTGTCTTGCTTAAAACTTTTTTTTAAAATTTAATGGGAGTAATGAAAAAGGAGTTTTCATTATGTTTAAAAATATAAGTAAAAATGAGTCAAAAAAGTTGACGTATTTAGATCAAATTTTAAATCAAATACATCAATTTTTTAACATACAGTGATAAGTTTGAGACTTTTGTTGTTAGTGGAAGAGATTTTTGTTTGAGTTACCCATAACAAGTGATTACAATTTATGAATATACCGGTGGTGTTGGGCGAATAGGACTGAGTACAAAATAGAGGACAACATAAATTAGAGATACGGCACATAAAATAGTAAAATCATAGGAGTTAACGTTAAACATAAAACATCAAAACACAAAAAGAGAAAAGGAAATCCAAAAGCAGACTAGTTAATTAATTAATCAATGATAAATACAACTTTAATAATAATAATAATAATTAAGACAATAAATTCTAAACGGTAAGAGATCTCTTATAGTTTAATCATATCTTTTGTGTTCAAATAGAACAACAGTGACAATAAATTAGAGTTATATCATTCATTAATGTCTTATTTATTTTAAAAATTGATTTATACAATTGTGTGCGAATGACTACCAATTCACACGAATAAAAAATAAGATAAAACGAATCAAACAATTAAATTTAAGTGGTTAATAAACTTTATTGAAAAAATAAATTGTTGGAGAGAAATTATACTATCTATCTATGAAATGATCGAATAAGGTTTATACTTTAGAAATTATATTTGACTTAAAAAAAAAGAGAATTAAGACAAAATCATGTTTTTTTGAAATCAAGACAAAATCATGTTATTCTTTCTTTCTTTGTTAGGACAATAAATAAAAAAGTCACACATTGATCTCATCACACGTCTGAATCGGATTTTCCCTTTTCTTTCTCTTTCTTCTTATTCACACACTTCTCACCTAACCCTAACCATGGCTACTTTCACCTCCTTCTCTTCTCCATCATCATCTTCTTCCACTCCTCCTCCTTTCTCAGCTCCATCCTCTTCTTCACCTTTCGATGATGACTCTTTTGAAGACTCTTGCAGTATTTGCTTAGAATCCTTCAGTGTTCATGACCCATCTACTGTATGTTTCATCTTTCATTCTCTTTTTAGTTTTTGCATTTGGGTTTTGAATAAAGTTGTGAACTTTAATCAGATGATTGAATGTTTGTGATCTTATTGCTTCACTTGTAAATTGTTAAAGCTTTTGTTTTTACCTTGTTGTATACAAATTTGATGTGTGTTTATGATGGATTCTCAATTTTTTGTTGAGAAATGAAGGTTTGGTGTGATTTTGGTATTTTCATTTTTTGTTTTTACCTTGATTTTTGTGGTTTGAGTCTTATTGACTAGATTGAATTTGCTTAAAATTTCAAGGTTGTTTTTATGTTATTTTGAGATAATTATGTGCATTTGATCTGCTTCTGTTCTGTCAGCAACAGTGTCTGTATTGATACAAGTATTGGGAAAATTTTGCTTCTGTTTTTGCATAAGCAACAATGTTTATTTAATCATCATAAGGAATCCGGGCCTGTTTGGATGGCTTATTTGAGTTTATCTGCTGGTATAAACTTTTATGACACTGTTTGGGAAAACTAATAAAACACCTTATGACATGATCATAAGGTGTTTTCAGCTTATTCCATAAGCTCTTCATAATAGCTTATGGAAACAGCTTATTCATTATACAAAAACAGTTTGATTTTATTTTGCCTTGTTATAAAAATAGCTATTCATAAGCGCTTATAATAAGTGCTTATACTATAAGCTGCAAAATAAGCTGTTTATCCAAACAGGGCCTTATGCACATTGAAGCAGCTGGAAATGATCTCATAGCATTGTGATATTTGTAGAAGCTTTTTTTGTTCTTATTCATCCATCCATTAAAATATTTATGTGTGGATGAGGATTAACAATTATGCACAACATCTCACTCAGTGTATAACATGATTAAGCTTGTTGAATCCTGTGATGCCAAACATTTACTCTGCAACGATATATTTATCTACCTTGATGTGTTTAATTATGCCTTTTGTGACGATTAGTTACAACTTACAACCTGTAGATTATCAAAGGGAATTTGCTAGCTGCAGATATTAACGTCTAAACCTAAATGTTGAACAGTGTGTTAATATGTTTCGTTTTAATTTCAGGTTACTTGTTGCAAACATGAATATCACCTGCATTGCATTCTTGAATGGTAAGCCTTATATAGCTTGATAAGTTGGTCATGGATTGTTGTGGTTGGTTGCTTCTAACATAAATTATGTTTTCTTTAGGTCACAGAGAAGCAAAGAGTGTCCAATATGTTGGCAATCACTTTCTTTGAAAGACCCTGCTTGGTATAAGTTTACTTGCAAATGGTTCCCCTTCCCATTCTCAATACAAGCTTTTTATGGTATGATTGGTAGTGTTTATCGATTACTTATCTTTCGTTGCAGCCAAGAGCTTCTTGACGCTGTGGAGGCTGAAAAAAACTTAAGATCAAGAAACAATCATTCATCTTCACTCACTAATTCTCGTGTCCCCTTTGGATATTCTAATGGTGATCATGTGAGTGAATTGATAGTGTTATTGAGCTCTTTTCTCGTGTTAAAATTTGTTGGTATTGTTAGTTTCCTTGATACGTGTATCATACTATCATTAAATGATTAGTTGAAAATTATTCTCTTTCAGGATGATTCCTCAGATGAAATTGATTTTGATGAGGAAATTATGCAGCACCTATATGCCGCTGCAAGTAGAGCTCGTTTTGTTCAGAGACAGAGAAGACAGGGATCATCTGGAGCAGGTCCATCAGAGATTCTTGTTTTCAACTCTTCTGGGCCTGTATCTGGGATGCAACCAACACTTACAACTTCACCAGCTGGCGGTAGTTCACCGACCACTGATTTACCATCAACTGCCAACGCTCGTCCTGAGGTTGCAAGAAACACTAGTCCTGAGGTTGATGTCCCTTACAGACCAAGGTACTGATTGTGTATGATTTTTACATATAATAAGCAGTGGCACTTGCATCAGTTATTTAGAAGCTTTTTCCCTGAGTGTTTACTTACGAGTAAAAAGTCATTTTGGTCCCTAAATATATGAGGCGGTATCACTATAGATTATAGTCCCTGAATATATCAAAATTACAAAAACTTTGTTGACTGTATCTTTTGTAAGTCATTTGATGAATTAAACTGACTAATGGAAGACACATTCAAGAACCAAACTAACTAACAAGAACACATTCGAGGATATAGCTGACAAACGAGAGACATTCAAGGATGTTTTGTAATTTTGGGACAATAACGACAGTGCCTTGTAGGCTAATACATTCAATGACCAAAATGATTGTTTTTATTCATTTACCTACTAATGTTTTATATGTTAACTTTTTCCTGGTTTGTGTTCAGAGTTCTTTACAGTCCGTCACCACCTCAGGATGAGAGGAAACTTAATACTTCTGAGATATTCTCCTTTCCCGAGTCCTTCAAATCTAAATTTTCTGCTGCTTCGGCCAGGTAAACATATTAACCATTTGATTCTTGTAAACTCTTAACTATCCTTCAATGCTAACTTATCTTAATTCTTGCAACAGATATAAGGAATCAATTTCTAAAAGTACTCGTGGCCTTAAAGAAAAGTTACTGGCTCGTAATGCCACAGTGAAAGAGCTGAGTAAAGGTGTTCAACGTGAGATGAATGCTGGCATAGCTGGAGTTTCACGTATGATTGAACGCCTTGATCTTGCCTCAAAAAGGTCGGGTTCTCCTCTAATTCCTGTCCGTAATGGGGGAGCTTCAGGCTTTCCCGAAGGGAAGTCTGTTGAAGAGAAAGACATTGGGAATTCTCAAAATGAAGCAAGTGGAAGTGTTGCTCGTAATGTTAGTTCAGATGCCCCCTCACACATTTCTAGCACTGCTGTTGCTGGTCGAATGGAAATTCCTCCATATGTTCAGGTTAGTCCATCTCCATTTATCAAACTACTTTGTTTTTTTGTTTTTGTTTTTACTTTGAGAAGTTGTTTATTATAACAAGTTACTGTTGCTTTAAGTTCCTACGCAATCTTGATTTACACTGTTAGAATATATGATAACATTTTCTCTTATCTTAAGAGTATATCTAATGTTAGGAATATATTAATCTTAATTATTCCTTTCCTCTCTTTATCTAAAACCCTATAATTTCAATATGGTATCAATGTATACCCTCCTGGGATCTTCCATGAACTGTCTCATCATTGTTCAGCTACCGAGTTCCACCGTGAAGGAATTCAAATCATGTTGTCAACTAAAAAATCTGGTCTGAAATTAATAGAATAAGTTTGTACTGTCGCACCAAAAAAAAAAGTTGACAACAAAATTGTCCTTTCGAAGCAATGAATGTATTTAGAATGATTTTCAATGATATTGATTGAAAGATGACTAATGCTTTAAATTTGTTTACTATTTTGATTCAAGAGAGGACATGATGCTGTGAAGACTTAGCTTGGGTCATCAATTCTACTATGCTGACTTGTTCAAGAAGGTGCAAGAGACGACTTTGGTGACCAATGCACATGTTGGTATGCGTCCTGCATTGTTATCAATGCTCCTTGATTTGTAGTAGGAATTTAAACTGTGTATGATCAATTTAAAGAGCTTAGTGGATTTTTTCATCCATGGTTATTGTTCCTCTCTACATGTCACTACTGGATTTACTTAATGAAATAATTTACTAGATTTTGGAGGTTCTCTCCTCTACACTGCAATCTCATTATTTTTTAATTAGGAAATTAATTTAGGTCGCTTTGAGGCTAAATTCTTGATACTGTTTGAGACTTTGAGTACATCACTTTGTTGCAATACTAAACTATTATTTAGAGATTGATATGTTATTTATGTGGACCTCACCTATTTTCTAATGTTTCCTAGTATTAGATAGGAGAATGTTAATGAGTGCACTTAGGGCATTGGTTAAATATAATGACATACATATGACTAATTTGTCAAGAATTGCGGAAATCTTGTAAAAAAAAAGTCACAATCGAGCGTCGATGTCATCATTAGTTGCACTAATATGTGAAAGATAATTGGACCGAATCCAAGCTTTTGTCATGAGTCAAAATTGGACTACAACACCTATACCAAGGAACCACTATTTTTGAATGCAAAAGAAAGAAAAAGTCTGCTCACCACCTTTGTTTATTGATGAACCGACCTTAGTTTAATATGGCCAATTTTCCTCGAAAATATAATACCATTTGATTTCCGTTTTAGAGCTTGTTTGGTTCTGTTAATCTCCCAACCCAATGTTACTCACTTGCACCATGATAAGTAGCTATATATTTTGGAGCTTCAGTCCTACAGCACATTAAGCTGATCTACTGCTAGAACAAACATACTTTTGATTATGTGGGATGGAAATTGATTTTGAAAGAATTGATTTTGTAGAATTGAGTTTGATTAAAGGTGAGTTTATGGTAAAGTAATTTGTGTTTGGACATATTCATATAAAGTGAGTTGAAATATAAATTTGTGTAAAAATCAATTTTAGAATCAAAACCTACAAATTCTAAATTAAAGTAAAATCAATTCTAAAAGACAATAAATTTCTCTAGAGAGCAATCAAACATGTCATAACTCATAATCAATTAAACACCTCTACTCTAGAATCAACTTAACCAACTTTATCTTTTCTAGAAGTGGAACCAAACAAATTGTTTCTATAGTATTTTTTGGTCACAAAGAATCTTCTAAGACGTCTTTGTTAGTCTTTGGTGGACCAATCCGTCTTCTTGTCTTGGTCACTCCATGAATTAGTTTCCTTTAGTTTGTTTTGTGGTGCTTTGAGAGATTCCTCCTTTTGTATTTTGAACTCTTGTACTTCTTTCATTTTAAGCATAAATTCTGCTCCAATGAAGAATTTTTAATTCATCCTTGCCTTTAAAAAATATATTATAAAATTGATTTCAATATATTTTAATATGCTCGAATAGAGTTGGTTTTATATGATAATTGATTCTAACAACCTAACATTTGAGTTTACACGGTTTCGGTTGCTCTATTTTCATTCACTTACGAGATTGATCGTCCTATTTCAAAATTACTCAATTTTGATCCACTCATCATTTTTTTTTACTTAAAATCGCAGACATTTTTTAAATATGACGTTGCATACCACTAACGACGTGTAGTGATCAATACTTGTTAAATTACAAAATATCCAATAAAAACTTCAATTTAAACTTCAGTTTCACCATTTTTAAGTACAAGAAATCTTATAGACATCAAAAGTAGTGATTTTAAAAGGAGGGGATAAATTCCACAAATGAGTGAAAATTAGACCAAAATTGTAATTAAGCCTTGATATTTAGTCTCAAATTTATTGTTCAGCTCACTTTTATTCAATTCAAAATCAACCAAAATCAATCATTCTAATTTATTTTTTTTTGTCATATAGTCTAGTGGCTAGAAATTCATCTTTTAAGATAAATAAGTGGAGAATTCAGTTTGAACTTCGGTCCATCCATACTGCAACGTTCATACCAACAAAGTTATGCTATGGTGACATTCAATCCTTACTACAGCATGATCCAGTACGCACCATGGATTTTTTTTTCCCCGTAGCCTCACACTCAAACCTTTTTTTAAGGAAGAATAGAAAACTAATAACATGCTTTAATGTGAGACAAAAAATAAATTGAGAAGTAGTGAAATACCAAAGATACATTTTGAAGGTTCTGCAAGAGTGAAATGTATTACTCTTGTCGCTGCGTCGATTAGAAAGAAGTAGAATCCAAAAAATGAAGGAAATACAATACCAAAAAACAAGTGAACCAACAGAAAAAATCTTAACAAATATCCTATCAACTCAGCTGGAAGCCTGGAAGCATCAGGTACATTTTATTAAACTCTTGTCATTGATCAAAAGAAAATTATTGAAGACTTGTTACATTCATAAAACTAACAGAGACTTCAAATTTGTCCCAAAATGGTTTCTGCGCCAGAAACCTTGATATCAGATGGAGCTTCTTCGACGTTAAGAGCCTTAACCTTTCCATCTACCACATATGCTGACCATCTACACCAAAACAACAGCTACTCTTTTAAGAATTGAATTATATATTAATTATATCGAAAGATATAATATCATAAACCATTATTTGGTGATTCCTGCACTACATTATTTCTTTTTAAATTCATTTAAACCGTGAAATAGTGACTTCGCCGCTTTGGCATATGATATAGTTTTAGAACATTTGAAGAAAGCAAATTCATTCAAACATCAAAACAAATGTATGTGTTTTAGTTTGAAGGAGTGTGTATCATATATACCTTTCAGATCGGGTTCCAAGCAAAGCACCAGAGAGATCAGTAGTTAATTCCAAGCTTTTGTGGAAGCTCCCGTCAAAGTCCCCATAAAACTCAATCTGGAAAAAAGGAAAAAAAAGGGAACACATAATCAGTGGCCAAAGAGAAAAAAACAAATGTGAGTACCATTAACATAAGCAAGCAAATATATATATTTTTTTTTTCTTTCAAATCCTAATCCATCACGGAATTGATTGATGCATGATAATCAACATAAAGATCTCTATATTGAGTTACTGAACATATTATGCATACCTACAAGCTCAATTTTCGCATGGATTAGAAACTACGAATATCCATGAGATTGAAGATATCATAAACCTCTTTATTCTTATAAAGAGTGCTAGCAACACACTATTTGACACTGACACTTTCTTTCCAACATTCTCTCTCTGAACGTGGTGGAAAGAGAGTAGTGAATCTGTTTATAAAAGAGTGTTGCTCAATGTTATTAAATAGCGGCGCTATATCATAAAGGAATTTGAACAAATAGTTATTGATCCACAATACGCTATTCAGTACAAAATATTATGAAATAGCGACTATAGTGGTGCTATAGCACTGTTGTGTAGCGGAATTGGAAAAACTGCTATTTTCTGCGGTAAGCGATTGACAACACCGGTGTTGCGAGCACTTTTCAATTCTTTTTGTACATCAACAATTTGTACAACTTCCACACATTTCTTCTGGTGAAATGACTACATACAAATGAAAAAAAGTCATGCCCTTTGTCAAACAAAAAGTCTGTTGCCCTTCTGACTATCCTTAAACTTAATACTCGTGGAAACAAACCGTTGTTGATTCATTATATAGTCTACAAACTCATGACTAGCACTAACAAAATGACAATGCAGCACAAGAACATTCCCAACTCAATTAAAATTGAGTTTACAGTTTGGAATTATCCTTTAGTTGTGAAGCACTGATGCTAGCAATAAGGAACAGAGACTGAACAGAAATGCATTCAAAACAACTGCAACAGTTTTTTTTTTCCATAAAAGAAGGAAGTTACAAAAGACTAAGGAACGAAACGCGGGGTGCTACACCCCATAACTTGAGAGCAAATGCACATTAAGCTCAGAGGGAGGGGAATATCTAATAAGACCTCCACAAGAAGAAGAGAGGTTTGTCGAGTTATGAGATCCATCCACATTAAACTGAGGTGTCGTCTGGAAAATATGATGTTGCTATGGTAGGACCAAAATAAATAGGAATACGCTTGAAGGTATCGTGAATAATGACGTTAAACTGGCTGAGGATTTGGTGACCGAGACCAACTCCCAAAATAGCCATACTTTCAAAATCAGAGTGTTCCTATATTTCCAAAGACACCAAATGGCAACCCGAAAGAAGGTGGGCCAATTAGGACTGGCTGTTCCATTGTTTCCAGAATTTAGATTCCAACAAAACCAATCATAGAGATCAAGGCTGAAGAATTTGAACTATTGATCCTCCACAATAAGGGGATCCCAAAAATCATGAACATCTTCGCAATCACGAAGGACATGTACAATGATTTCATCGTAAGTATTACAACTAGAGCAAGTAGCATCAGCACTCGTATTTCAACTACAAGACTAAACTGTAAGAAATTGATCACTAATGCAAACACAGGAACCAAGTAAAAACCATAAAAAAGAACATAAAGCATTTAATAATAGTCAAAAAATATGAAAGAGATAAAACTTACAGCATCTTTGGCCTGAAGCTTCTCAGCCCATGCATTCATAGTATATGGATCATTAATAGACACACAAATAACAGAATCAACCCCTTTAGCCTTAAACTTCTCTATATTATCCTTGTAAGGAGGAACATGTTTGCTTGAACAAACTCCGGTGTATGCACCCTAAGAGACAATCATAACATGAAGAGGTAAAAAACACTACTTTAGAACAAAGCTATACTAACAATAAAACACATTTCTTTGTAATAATGACCTATTTGGATTGACTTATTTGAATTTATCTACCGACATAAACACTTGTGAGATTGTTTGATAGAGTTTATGAAAATGACTTAAAAACATGGTCATTGTCCATAAGCTGTTTTCAACTTATTTCACAAAACTCTCCAAGATAGCTTATGAAAACAACTTATAGCTTATATGAAAATGGTGACTTTATTTTATTTTTTGTTATATACACAGCCTATACATAAGTGCTTATATGATAAGCAAAATCTTTAATTCAGGACCTGTTTGGATTGACTTATTTGAGCTTGTCTAATGCCATAAGCACTTGTGAGACAAATTGGGATAACTAATGAAAACAACTTATGACATTTTTATAAGCTGATTTCAACTTATCTCCATAAATTCTCCAACATAACTTATGAAACCAACTAGTAGTTTACACGAAAACAGTATGACCTTATTTCATCTTTTGTTATCGAAATAGCTTATAATAAGCGTTTATCCTATAAGCTACAAATTAAGTTGTTAATTTAAACAGGACACAAGTGCAATAATACAAAATAAAAACAAAAAGGTAGAGAATTTTACAAAACAAATGCAACAAAAAACAAAGTAACAATAAAAATACATATCAAATCATAATAATAATTATAAGAAAAGTGTCAAGTTAACTTACTGGGAGTCCAAAGATGACAACTTTCTTATCCTACAACATCAAATTGAAGAAAAAAAAAACAGAACCCATTAATAATTGAACAAAAATAATAAAAGGGTATTGAAAATTGGAATGAAATAGAGAGAATAAAATCAAGTTGGCTAACCTTAAAGATGTCATTGATAGGGGTGGTGGAGAATTTGGAAGCAACACCTTCATCCCAATTACGAGCTTTCTGGAGAGAAACATTGGATGCGGCAGAGATTATGTCAGACCCAGTTGCAACCTTCGCGTAAGACCTGATTCCATGAAGGACGGAAGACACTGATTTTAAGGTTGTTGAAGAACGAGCACGGTTCATTACAAAGGTTGTCATTGCTTAGATTGTACGAGGTTGTGTGAGAAGAGTGAGGAGAGGGAAGTTATGGTCTCAATTTAGATTCTATAAAAATATTCCATAATAGTTATGAGAATTAACAACTTTTTTTTTAAGATGAAAATTAACAAATTCAGACATATTAATCTCTAAAAAATATTTAAACATTTGTAATTAATCTCTAAGAAATATTTAAACATTTGTAATTTTTTTGATTTTTATTATCTACCCGTCTCTAAATAATAATCATTTAAAGTTTATGCACGATTATTAAGGAAATGATTAATTGTGTTGATTTTGATGGTAAAATTAGTATCATTTACTAAAACGCCTTTATTAAATTGTACAAAAAAAAAACGCCTTTATTAATTATAGTTAGTGGAGTAGTTAAGTTGGATGAAATTCAATAAATAAGAGTATAATAATGAGAAAAAAAATGATAAATGCTGCATTGATATTCTAAAATGATAATTATTTTGAGAAAAAAAATGGATAAAGAGACAATTATTGTGAGAAGAAAGGAGTATATTTCTAGTATTAGACCAAACTCTTGAAGTTAGTAAATTGTTTACTCTAATTAAATTTTATCTATTTACACATTCTATATGATATCAGTTGGTCAATGTAACTTTTATTTTAATACTAAGCATTTTACTATACTTTTGGTAGCATTTTAGTATCTCTTACTCACCGATCCTAGTTATTTTTCTTTTGTTGCGGAGTAAGTACAAGCTTAATGAGGTTAGTGGTGCTGTAATAGCAAAACCTTATGAGTTATGACTCAAGTCTATGGAAGACAATGTGAATCTGTGGCAGAATTTACAAGCCTTTTGTTTCTGGTCTGTGGGAGATGGGGGAGGTATAGATGTGTGGTATAATGCTTGGATTGAATCGGGGCTTCGAATTGGTGATTTGGATGTGACTGTCCCAAATGTGACTATACATGCAAAAGTGGCTGATTTAGTTACACATGATGGCAGTTGGAATTGGATTCTGTTACACGGCAGTTGGAATTTGATCCAGTGTGCAGAGGCACTTAAAGATGAGGCTACATTGTCGGTTGATAAAACTGAGAAGTGTACAAGGCTAGGATGTCACTGTCTTGTATCTCAGAAATAAAATTTTGAGAGAAGTCGAACGGTGATGTGGCCAAGATTGAAGTCGTTGTATATGACAAAGTTGATGGCTCATAGACAATTCCTAAAACAAAAATTTATTCATTTAAGATGACGTGCATTACCTAAAACTTATGAGCATTTTAACGATAAAGAATGTGCTGCCACATTGGAAGAAGTCCAAACGACATTGAAAACCAAGGAGAGGTGGGAGTAGAGGAAATTGTGGAAACTCAAAGGGTGACAACAAGTCAAAATATAAGTGTTTCAACCGTAAAAAAATGAACTACTCCCTCTGTCTCACAATTATTGTCTGTTTAGCATTTTTTCTTTTTCTCAAAATAATTGTCACTTTACAATACCAATGCATCATCTATTATTTTTTTCCACTATTATACCCTTATTTATTGAATTTCATCCAATTTAACTACTCCACTAACTACAATTAATAAGAGTATTTTAGTAAATAATATTAATTTTACCATTGAAATCAACACAATTAATCATTTCCTTAATAATCGTGCACAAACCTTAAATGACTAATATTGTGAGACGGAGGGAGTATTTCAATAGGGATTATCCCGAGTTAGGAGACAATGGTTATTCCGTGAAATTTGTAGTTTTCTCAGAGGATTACGATGATGCAGATGCTTTAATGGTGTCTTGTTGGGAGGACAAAGAAGGTGGGGTATCTCACCTCAAAAATGACACACTTGCAAGTTGATCTTAATGTAAAAGGAGAGGTTGTATGGAGAGACGTTAAACACTCAACATCAGTCTCGAGAGGTAGTGCTAAGAATACTCTAGGGTAGTCTGGAGAGTCGAAGGAAAGAATACTTATGATTAGCCTGAAAGATGGAGATTACAAGGTGAAAGGCATAATGGATGTGCATATTTGGAAGTTAAGCTAGAGAAAACTCAGCTTGAGGTGTATTCTTCCACTAGCAGAACTAGGTGGAGACAAATGGTGGCACTAGAATGGTACAACAATGACGTCCTTCTATGTTACACTCTAGTTGATAACAAGCAATTCTTTAGGACGACGAAATGGATCACTCCGGGGGTTGAAGAGGTTATTGTGAAAACTTGTGGAACTACCTAAAATGCTAAGTGTGGTTCGTTCCAAGGATCTTTAAGAGGGCAGAATGCATTTCGAAGATAGCACAACTGAATGCAAGGATAAACATCAAAGGCGATTGATGGTTAAGTTGACATCACCATCGACTTGTAGGTTAGAGGGATAGTTGTTGTATATGCCTTGAAATCTTGATTCTAAAGTGTTGCACCCACTTTATGGAAGATGAAACATGGAAGGTTGTTAACAAATAACTATAAGAGTAAAATGGGGGCTTGGGGACAACTTTATGCTTTTACTATAGTCATTTTATTCAAACACTGGTTCGTGATATAGGGATTGTGCTTTAGCAATGCCTCTATGGATGAGATTAGTTCATAAGAGTGTTAGAGAGAAAAAAAATTACTTGCGATTTACAAGAATGGATTGATTTTAATATAGGTAATAACATGGATTGGAATTTGGAAATGGATTTGAAAGATTATTAGGCAATAGCTTGCCATAACTTGTGGTCTTGGAGGGAAAAAGAGAGATGCATGAAGAAATCTTTTTCGTTTGCTTAATGTGGCACATCATGTGTTGAAGTTTGCCAATGAGTAGTTGGTAGTAGTTAAGGCTAATCATTTGGTGACTAAAGTGAGGTGTAAAATAGTGTTCGTTGGTTGGAAAACTCCTCCGGATGGTTGGGTGAAATTAAATACGGATGGATCGTGTAAGCTATGAGAGGATGCAGGTTCCAGAGGTGTGATTAAAGGTAGCAACGGAGAGTAGATTGGTGGTTTTACCAAGTGTTTGGAGGGTGCAATGCTTATGTGGCGGAGTTGTGGGGTGTGTTCGAAGGGCTTCAAAATGCAAGGAGTTTAGGTGTCTCACATATTGAACATCATGTGGATTTGGCCATAGTGCTGGCCGTTTTGGTTAAAGGAGGTTGTGGTAGTCCTAGTACGAGGTCGATTGTCTTGGTGATTCATCGGCTTCTTGAGTTGGATTGGGAAGTGACGATTCACCGTTCTTATCGTGAAGTTTAACAATGTACCGATGCTTTGGCAAATTTAAGATGGTCCTTGCAGTCAAGTATGATGTATTATGGGACATGTTCATCTTAATTGAGTCATTTGTTGTCCGCTGATGTGTTGGGAATTTCTACTCCTCATGTAACTTCCGCAGAGTTTTCTTCTTTAGACTTCGACCCTCGTTGTAATAAAAAAAAACGATTAATAAATTGTGACATTTAAAATATCTATTAACTAAGTTTATCGCTTCATTAACCCCATGTTTGAATTATATTAATCAATTTAGGTGTCTCAATTGAAATAAAAAATAAAATTTCTGAAAATGTAGGAGACATATCTGCCACTTAGGTTCCGTGGCTGGCTTGGACTATTGCTTGGTGTTATGACTTGTCTTGTCAATGTGTCCAATATTAACCGAAGAAAATGATAGTCATGTGAGTAATGCGTTGTTAGTTGCTGTGTACACTAACCGAATGAATGAAACTTAAGTTATACGAGGATTATGGTACTAAAGTACAGCAGTGTATATCTCTAAAATAAATGTATGATTGATGTGATGATGCAGCATAGTGCTTGTTATAGAAATATTTTTAGCTATATTTTCCAACAGTTAAGATGCTTGCACCAATAAATAGACAATATATCTAATGAATTTATGTATTTGTCTACAACTATAGTCTACATACAAACATGCATGATTGTGTCTAATAAGAATAAACATGTGTATAACTATTGTTTCAACTTAATTTTAATGTCTAATTACTCTTCAAATATGATTGCTTCAAATAGAAAGAAACGCGTGAACTCATCATAGAAACATTTTGATTGAAAAAAGATTTCTTGCAAGAAAAAGAAAGTGAAACTTTATTATGAATTATTATGACAACCACTAACAGTAGTGCATTCTTAAACAGCAAATCTTGCTAAGTAGGTCAAGAATATTTGTGGAAAATTTCATTTCATTATTAAAGGAAAATCCTAAAGCTAATAGTATCATCATATACGCCACTTTTCCAACGGTGCTAATAGAATATTTTTTCTCCTGATGAGAACGGTGCTATAGGATCTAGTAATTGATAAAGTGAACAATATATACATTTTTTTGTGACATATTAATCTTCTCTTTCTAGTTGTCTTGCAGCAAAGCAATAGTTCCAACCTTTCCTTTTGGTATTCACTATCAAAAGTCGTGATTGGAACATGTCATGTTTCAATTGAGGCCACATCTAATTACTCCGGGAACTATATGCTATTTTCCTTAGGAAAAAAATGCTATGGAAATTTATTTGGAGGTGAAAATGTTGTACTAGGATTCTTGTTGAAAGACGTGAAAGCAATGGCTGCAACAACAATATTAATTGCTCAAATGAAATTGGAAAATAGATTATATATGCTCAAAGTGTATAAATTCATGGAAGTGAAAGACTATAATTACTATAATCAAGAAAAAACATATCAAGCTTCTAAAAATCTTGTATTGACGGTTGTTGTCACCGCTGATCCAAACATACACTAATTAAAATATATATTTAACCCTTTATCAAATCATTTTGTTTTGATTTGACATGAAGTTGGTTTATATTTTCTTTCCCCCTCTTTAATTTTCCCTTTCTATCCTTAATTTTCAATTGTTACCAAACACTTACAATATATGAACTTAGATATATTGTAAACTTACAATATATGAACTAGATATATTAAGTTGATGTGCGCACACATATAAAAATGCGCAAAATAAAAGGATAACAATAACATTTTCTCTCAAAAAATAAAGGGATAACATTTAAAAAATATTAATAAATAATATCATTAACAGAAAAAGGACAAACTTATCATATGAAACTAGATAACCACAAAATGCTTGTCCACACAGTGGAGAGGTTACAGAACCTTTGGTTGAACCCTCCTATATGATGACTAATATTTAGGTGTATATAATATATGGTTTTCCCATTGTACATATATCCACCTTTATATAAATAATAGAACTTAATAATTAGCCATACAATTATTGCCTAAAGGCTAAAGAATTAATTAGACAATAAATAATTAAACAATATGCTAAGGAAATTAATCATTAATTATAAAATCACACAGCTTTAACTAGAAGGATCTTCATATTTTCAACCATTTCACTGTTTGATAGAATTCTTGTTAGGAACTTGAGAAATCATTCTTGTGTCTTGTGACTGCTTTTGATATTTTGAGAATGAATTAGATCTTCCTTTCTTGTACCTCCTCCTTGGCTGTGTTGCTTGTGGGATAAACACTCCTGTTCCTTTGCTTTCTCTTCTTATCAAAGCTTGCTCATAGAAGAAATCAAACTGTGGAGGAGGATGAATTGCTCTAGAGAAATCCTGCAAAATGAAATTAGTTTAAGTTTTATTATTTTGCACATAGAGAAGGGAATTATTTTTTATTAAAGTTACACTAGTAATAATTTAACAATTGTCACGTAATTTTAACTCAGTTTCTTGAAGTTACAACGTCAAATTCTTACCACTGAACTACCATGAAGAAATAAACTCTTTAAAAAAAAAGTCATGATCTCTTTAAAAAAAAGTCATGATCGAAACTTGGAAGAAGGATAAAAGAGTATTGTATATTAGTATGTAACTATGAGGTGCATGTATTTACTTAAGGAGGTGTAAATAGTAAAGAACCTGAAGAGAGTTTGGAGGTTGAGAAGCAAGGGGATCTTCATCTTCATCCATTATTAGGAGAGCAATTTCCTTGCTCAAATTTGCAAAAAATAAATCATCTTCCATTTCCATAGCAACCTCCATGTTAATTCAATACAAAAGATTCTCTATGACACCAAAAGTGTATGTAGTTTCTAGTCTTATTTTCAATTGTGTGTATGTATCTCTTTTCTTCTTGTGTCCATAATTTGTGGAAGTTTAGTTTTATATAGAGAAAAAGGTAAGGATGGGTGAGTTAAGACATATTGGGTGGTCATGTGGGTTAGTGGGACCCATGGTCACAGTTGCTTAGCTAGCTATGGACCCCACAAGTATCATGGAAATATTATCCTAAATTGATTGATTAAAAAGATATGAAAAAACAGCAGGCAAACAGCCCATGTCCAGATGATATCTGATCCAAAAATTCAATCTCAAGAGAGTGAGTACACTTATTAATTGGTTGTGATGTGAATAGACTTAATTCTATCTCATACTCATCTCCTTAAACAGTAAGTTATGGCTCAAAATATTCAAAATGTATTATATGCGACAAAGGAAATTTTGTACCAAAAGATTCTTATCTGATTTGCATCTTCTCATGTTTTTTTGCTCATGGTTAAGATAAAAACAATGAGACAAATATTATTTGTTTAGTTCAGTGGATCTATTATCATCTAGATGTAACTTGCAATGAGGGTCACCTCTTAGAGTCGGTCTAGTAGACTAGAAGCATGTTATAGGTCGGTAAGTAGAAAAATGTGTAGAGAACTAGAAATACTTTTAGTTAGAGGTTCTTAATTCAATTCTTGCAATTTATTTTTTAAAGATTTTGATTATTTTCGAAAATTCAAGACAATTAGGGTTGTTTGCATTCTGCTTGGTATTTTATTTTGAGCATTCCTATATTTTACTCTAGTGACAATGAATATCTATTGTTTTTATAATGTATTCTGTGAATTTAAACGAATGAATAACATTTAGTAAAAATAAATTAAAGAATAAAAATTTACAAATACCTTTTAAATTTAGGCTTAAATATGCAAACAATCCTTGTAAATATCTAGCATTTTGGTTTTAGTCCTTGTGAAAAAATTGATTATAGTCCTTGTAAATATTGAATATTTTGCTTTTGATCATTGGTGTTTTGTTTTAGACCTTGCAAAATTAATTCATATTGAATTTGGTCTTTGTAATTTGTAAAATATTTGATTTTTGTCCCTTAAAATAAGAAATAAAATTAATATTATAGAGACCAATTTCAATATAAAATGATTTTATAGTCAAGGACTAAAACAAAAACACAAAGGACCAAAAACAAAAGATTTTATATTTGCAAGAACTAAAACCAAAATAATATTTTTATAGGAACTAACATTAAAATGTATGATATTTACGGTGATCATTTGCATATTTAAACCTTAAATTTAATAAAAAGAACATACAATTATTATTAAAAATACAATTGAATCAAAACTCTTAATCTATGCAATCATAGAAGTTCTCTATACTATTTTCTTTTTTCAAATAAGAAATTTGATTAAGGATCCAAATCTAACTAAAATTATTATATTTATAAATAAAGTGATTAAGGGTCGAAATCTCTAACTAAAGTTATAATATTTATAAAAAGTTTAGATTAAACTAGCTGTGCTCTTTGTGTACACTTTTGGATTGATTATATGTGAATGTGAGTGGCAAGTGAGTGTCTCAAATATCAACTTGCCTTGTCCTAGTGTGTGTCGGTGATCACGTGAGCTTCATAAATTTCAGAATTGTTGTCCAAAACCCAAGTCACGATAGATACAGATTTTTCTTTTCTTTCTATACTCGCATTGGAATTGATTTAAGAACAAAAAGTAAAAATATATTTACTATATTTATTTATATACTTTTTTAAGAAATTATGCCTTTGAATTTTTTTGCCAAGTGCTTATAAACATTTGTTAATTTTCTCTTTCTTTCTTGATCATTTTCCTTTATTGTCCAAGTAGTGCATGGCAAAAACTGATACTCAAACAAGGAATTTAACTTGTGATCTACACATCATCAATCTTATAACCTAACACAATATACTTGGTTAATCCTTCTTGACTTTAACAATATTTGAGCATGAAAGGATCCTATGAATTGTTTTCTTTTTTATTAAGTATTAAAGCTTCGTTTGAATTGACTTATTTTAGAGTTCATGCAAATCAACTTATACAAATAAATAAGCATATGTATTATTTATAAACTTGTATTATTTATAAACTTGTTAAGATAGTTTATGAAAAAATAACTTATGAACATACAATTTTCGTTAGTAAGATCTTATGAATTAACACAAGGTTAAATGCTTAGTTATTTGCTTAAGCTCTTGTTCATAAGCTCAATCCAAACATGCCCTAATTAATTTTTGAAGAGCAATGCTTAAGAAAGCAAGTGATATATTTTTTAAATTTTATGTCGGAAAGATTAAATAATTGAAAATCAGTATATTCAATGATGTACGTACTAAGAAAGGGAAAATGAAAACACAAGTAGTCAAAGGTTTGTCAAAGTAATAGGAAATTCTGCTGTTAAGGAACCTTTACAACACTTGTCCAATAACAAAGGAACCTTCACACCGTAAATGATTCGAGCATATATAAAAAGGTGGTGAATAGATTTCACACAAAATGTGTATACACCGGTGTGAATATAACGAAGTCAAAGATACTTTATGCATTGGTGCAAGGAAACATGAAGTATTTATATGAGTGAATAATACTTTTTCAATATGAATATATAAACAAAATTTGTTATGCAAATATGATTTTAACCAATACTTTTCTCATCAATAATTTTAATTTGATACATTACAGTGAACTTTCATCTAAAAGAGTGACTAAAATCATCAACTAAATTGTATTCACATCTCTGGTGCCTAACAATTACACTGATTGCTAGCTTAAAAAAGTCACAGAGCCAAATAGCCAATATGCACAGTCCCCGTCGAAGATCTTCGGCTAAACCTAGATTCTGTTTGTTACAAACACTCCGAGTAGAGGAATATGATATCTTTGATGTAAGGAACACATAATCTATGTCTTCAAACATATAAATGAACAAAATAACACACAATAGAAAATCTTAATTCATGCTTCAAATAAACAGTACATGATTTAAGCATATAATAACTACTAACGAATCCATCAATGCAAGCAAAACAGCATTACACATTATAGAATTAGAAAGCATACACCTTTTACTAACAGAAAACACATGAGGCCAACTTGATACAGTTAAAAGTACAGTGTAAAATGACTGATTCAGAATTCAGGATGCTAAATTGCAAATAATAATCATTTACTTACAAGACTGAGATATGATAATTAGTCAGCGAGGTATACCACATACTCTCTATCCCGTACCTGAAGATGAAAATCAGAAACCACAAAGTTTAAGAACCGAAAGTGTATGCAGTTCTCATTTGTCAACAATGATTTAAGTTTTGCTAAATTAATTTCATCGAGAGTGGACGAAGACCACATTTGTTTTGCATTTAACAGAGCATAAAGCTCAGAGTGCATCAAGTGCTTTGAGGTATACCTGTATGAAGAAAAAAATCATCAAATTCACAAACAATACCCAGCATGAAGAAAGTAACACCCAATTAACCTTCTACAAAGCACTAATTCATTTTGCAATAAAATGTCACTTTCTATTATGTGCATGTTTATTTATTTACAGCATAGACGAACCACACAATCATCATTTTACGAAAGAAAACTACGGATACTAAAACCATTAATCATTCTAGACAGTCTACTTCACATTCATAAATTGGAGTGATAACAGAAATTCTGAACAATCTCCAGAATACTGAATACATGAAATTTGTGGAGACAAACATTAAAGCAAAAGTAAATAAGAACACAAATAATCAATTCTTCATTTAAATGTGATTGAACCATTCTTAAACTGTAACCAAAGCCAAAATTTATAAAGTCATTCTTAAGAGAGTTAGAAAAAATGCCTTGTTTCCTAAATCGAAGGGACCGTGCGAACCAAATTGTCAAGGACTAAAATCCAATGTACACTTAAACTTAAGTAGTCGTGTTCAAGGTTTACTCTGTAACCAAATTTAAAATTTTCCACTTTTGTTCGAAAGTTTCCATGTGGATCATTATAATTAGAAAACGCTTTCAATATAGCCAAAAAACTGATTCCATTATTTAGGAGTAAATTCCCAACTTAGTTCCTCACTTTTCTATGATGTGTAAATTCAATTTCCCACTATCATAAAATGTTAAGCTGGTCACTCACTTTGCAGAAAGTTTGTCAAATTAGTCCATTTGTCATGCATTTGTTCATCGCTTGGATTTCATAGACACTAAGTATGTAATTTCATGTACCAAGTAGACACTAAATATGAAATTTCAGGGACAACTTGATACTCAGTAACTCCAGTGACAACTAAGGGAGGGACTGACATGACATTTTATAAAAGTAGGGGACCAAAGTGATACACCCTACAAAAATAAGGGAGCAAATTGGATATTTACTACCCTATCTATAACTAGCCTTCCATCTTCTCTATGTCATGATCATTACAGGAGTCTTCCATCTTATTTTTATCAACTTAAACTGACAACAAATTTTAGAAAATGAAAACAATATATGTTTTTAAAAAGTAAACAGACACTTACACTTCCTTTGCTTGTGCCAATTCTCTATACTTCCATACCAGTTCCACTGGAAACATAGTGCTGCAATACGCATTATTCCAGCAGTAATAACCTCAACAAATGCCATTAAGAATGACCTCTGAGGGGATAAACCTGAAGTTGCTAGGGATAACGCAATACCCTCCAGATTGCAAGAAATGATAAAACTGCCACGTCTTATGCCATCAAAAGCTTTCTGAGCAACTTCATCAGCTTTCATACAACCAGAAGAGGCTGCAATGATTTTGGTGAGCTCTGGTTTGCTCTTATTTTCTGCAAAAAGAACCTTTCAGTTTGTACTTACACTAGGATTACATTACAGTATACATAAATTTCCCAAAAGATTGCACAAAATGGTACTTGGCATGACAAAATCAGAAAATTTAGGACTGAGCTACAACATCCTACATGACAATATACTACATACCCAAAGACACTCATAATATGGAAGCTAGACTTAATAAGAAGACAATATATATTGAATTACTAACAAAATCATTTGGCAACTGATGCATAATTTGTTTCACAGATTAAATAATTTCAGAATTGTATATTCAAGCACTTCAATTGCAGGCCCTGATTCCACATCCATATTGAGGTTGACCTAAACTAATGAGTTGTTTAGCCAAGGTTACTTGCCTCATTTTAAATGTAAACTAAACCTAGATCAATTACCAAAAGTAATACTAATACGTGTAATAAAATAAGCTCAAGTATCCAATTTATTACCTTCTACAAGTCCAGGAGTATCTGTGTCTGGAGGGAATATCAGAGAGACATGAATATTATCTCCTATAACCTCTTGTTGCAATGCTTCTGCTAAACCACGGAGGCCAAATTTACTGGCTGAATAAGCTACGTAACCATAAACTCCCACCTAGATATAGACATAAACTTCACATTAAAAATAAAATAAAAACCACATCATTAGATCATCTCTTGATCAACGGTAAAAAAATATATTAATGCAAATAATGTTTTGTTTGTGCCAAGTGTTGAATTGATATGCTGAAATTAATAATAGTAAAAAACAGCAGCATTCTCTAATAGCACTTCAAGTAACACTGCATATAGGCTAACCATTCAGATGATATGTTTGGATATTGGAATGCAAAGGAAGTGAAGGGAAGAAAACAAAAGAAAAAGACAAGGGAAGGGAAAGGGAAGGGAAGAGAACAATGGGTAAAATACTAAAATGGTGATTTGCAGTCACTTCAAGAAGGTTTACCTAAAAAGCATCCCTTATCCTCCACACAATCACGACCCACTGGGGCTCAATTTCTTGTTCCAAAACATCCCCAGGGGTTTAGGGCATAATTGATTAACCAGAGCCATTATAATTTATAAGTACATACTGAAAAATAATGAATTATAACGGTTGTAAGATTGGTTTAGTAGGAAAGCAACAGTGTACATTAACATGAAACCGGCAACATCTGAAGCAATATTTTACCCAAGGAAGTGAATATTTGAAACAACAATGATCTCTATTATTGGATACAATTCATGTGGATCTCTCACCAAACCACGTGGATCTCATTCCTATATGTGAGAATCATTTCAAAATGATAGGATCTATATGACCTCCACCCAATATTAAACTGTTAGAATAGTTTCAAATAGCGACGTAGAGCATGTTAGTGAAATAAGCCACCACAATGGTAGTATGAAACCATTGAGTTTTTTATGGTAAATAAGTTAATTATTTTGCTGACGTAAAAACAGTATAATCATATTGATCATGAAATGTAGGGGCATTCTCCATCCACTCTAACAAGCCAACTCTAATAGATAAGCCTACCAACTCATTAGTAAATATTACACATAGATTGTGCAAAAGCCAAAGGGACATCAAGTCAACTTCTATAGCCTAACAAGCAAACTATTAACTTCTTCCAAACACGGCAATGACAAAGAGAAAGTTAGAATCCACAATGTCTTATCCAGTTAGTTAGATATCAATTTTACTATCAGTGGTAATGGAAATGTTCAAGTAACTCATTGTTTAGCAGTCAATCGATATATGGAGAAGGTACAGAAACAAAATCAGCCTGATAAGTCACTACACTTCCTATGTTTTTCCAAAAAGCATAACTCCATTGGGGCTCATTTCTCAAACATCTTAAGAAAAAATTTAGCCCAATCTAGAGTGGCATAATTGAATTTGCACAATTTCAAAAACCCCATAAAACAATGTCACGGCATAATTGGAAATACAAGTTAACTTCAGAATCAATCAATACCCCCCACACTAAAAATCACAACAACACAAAACACCCAACAAATAACTTAAGAAAACAGCTTATGACATCGTGATAAACTATTTTCAACTTATTTTCATTACTTCTCCAAGATAGCTTATGAAAACAGCTTACAAAAACAACAACCAAGCCTTATCCCACTAAATGGGGTCGGCTACACGGACCAAATTACACCATAATGTTCTATCATAAACCATATTTTGATCCAACTCATTAATCTTCAAATCTTTCCTAATAGTTTCTTTATAGTTTTTCTAGGTCTTCCTCTACCTCTTTTGATCTGATTATCATTCATCTGATCTACTCTCTTCACTACAGAATCTCCAAGCCTTCTTCTACATGTCCAAACCACCTAAGCTTATTTTCCACCATCTTTTCAACTATAGGTGCTACTCCAAGTCTCCAACTCTCTCTAATGGTGTCAATTTTAATCATATCCCGTCTAGTCTTACCACACATCCAACGCAACATCCTAATCTCTGCTACGCTTACTTTATTCTCGTGTTCGACAAAAAAAATAAAAAAAATTTAAACTTTACGTTATCTTTTGTCATAAAAATAGCTTATACACAAACAATTATGGTATAAACTTCAAATTAAGCTGTTTGTCCAAACATGGCCATAATAAACATAATTTATCGGTAAAAATTTCCAATTCCATACCTGACCAGCTTGTGATGAAACAAAAGCAATAGAAGCAGGTAAAGTATCTTTCCTATCCTTCATTTGCGGTAAAGCAGCTTTGATCATATTCAAACAACCCATCAAATTAACATCAATCGTAAACTTGACATCACTCAATTCCATTTTCTCCAATTCCAACGCATAAAACACACCATGATTCAACAACAACACATCAATGGGTCCAGCTTCATCAACCGCTTTCTTCACAGCATCATAGTCTCTCACATCCGCCGCGAATATCCCTACTTCAACGCCGGTAGCGTGTTTGACGGAGTTCTTTGCTTCTTCGAGTTTTTGAAGGGATCTTGCCATGATGGAGACACGTGCGCCATCGGCGGCGGCGCGGTGGGCGAGGGCGAGACCGATGCCGCTTGAGCCGCCGGTGATGAAGACGTGGCGGTTGGTGATTGGGATCTTGATGGGGCGGGGGCGGACGAGGAAGTAGAGGAGGGGGAGGAGGAGGAGAGGGAGGAGGACGAAGAAGGAGAAGAATGCGTCGGCCATTGATGAAGCTTCGAAATGAAAAAAGAAAAAGTTTGAATCTGAAGAATTGTTCTATTTCTATGTCACTGTAACTGTAACAAAACTGTTATTGTCGTTTGTGTAAGCCTTTGTGCTCTCATGCTATTATGGCTAAATCTGAAGATTTTGTTGAGTGAAGATACAATTTGGTTTTTCACAATTCTCTAATAAACCAATTTAGTCTAGACCAAAATGAAACATAAATAGTTTATGATATTTTTATACTTTGGATAAATTAGTCTTTGACTCATTCTAATAGACTAATTTGTTTACAATATTTAAATTAGTCTGACTCATTCTATGTAAAATCTTGAACAATGAATATTTAAGTTAGTAAATATTAAAATCTCTTTTTCAATTTATATCAAGTGAGTTTAAAATTATTTTTACTATTTTTGTGTAAATTTTAAAAAAATTCATTTTAAAAAATATAAAGGAATGTCTTTTTTTTTTAAATCTAAAACAAACATGCACTAATTTGTTTGCAATATGATAATGTAAGGTATTACTTTAGTTAGATTTTATGGTTGTAAGCAACTAAATTGGTAGTGAGAAAATTGTGAAGAACCACGTTGGTTTCACTCTTTTTTTCTTTTATTTTCTTGTGTTAACTCTCTAATTTTTTAGAAGGGAATAAGGGATCCTATAACTTGACGTTATACTCACACCTAACATAAACACAAAATCATATTCACACCTTATACAATCAATCTGAAGTATGTATGAATCAAAGCGCTTGTACCAAAGAATGTTTTAAACCATTCAAAGATCTATATAATTTACAAGCTAGTCTTCCCTACCCAATATTCTTGAAACTCTTTGTCTGATCCATGCAAATTTGCTCATATAGATTGTTGTGAAATGTTGTCTTCACATCCATATGCTCTAAATGCATATTTTGGCTAGCTACTAAGGCTAACACTGCCCTGATAGAAGTATGACAGAGACTAGAGAGAAAATCTCATCATAGTCAATCCTCTTATGTTGTTCGTACCCCTTTGCTACAAGACAAATCTTGAGCTCTTCCCCTTTATTTTGTGTCACTGATGGTTTTCTCTTGTATACCCACCTAGAATCGATAGCCATTTCCCCTTAGGAAGCTAAACAAGTTCTTACGTCTAGTTTTTCTTCAAGGACTCATCACCTCCACCATAACATCCATCCACTTATCTTTCTCATGGCTAGTATATAGCCTCTCAAAAGATGGATTGGTCCCCATAACTAGTAAGAAGTGCATAAGCTGCCAAGTCTTCGTATTCATATCTTTCTAGTAACTTAATCTAACAAGAATCTATGTCACGAACAAGAGAATAACCTTGTACTCCACAAGGATGGATCTTCACATCCATGATCCATGGTTAATTTCAGTATCAGAACCAATACGACTTGAGATGTGGGTACTCTCTATTCATTGCTCGCTAATGACGGCTCAATTTGCACTTGAATCACCTTATTGGTGGAAGTTTCCACTTCAAATGTTGACATATGTGTTACAATTGATTGCTTCATCATGATCCGCACATAAAAGATAACATCTATGCTGATTACCATATTTGAAACTAGATCCTATACCTTGAACCCCTTCACACCTTTTACAAAATCAGCGAACACACATTTCTTTGACTCTGGGTCGATATTCATTGGATATATCCTCACAAGTTAAAATCCTAAAAATCCTTAATTTGTCAAGATCAATGATGTATACCTCATATGCAACCTTCCCCCACCAATGAAGCTCAGGGTGGCATGTTGATTGAGATCACTCATCATGTTAATTGTCTCTGCTCAAAAACCCTTTTAGAGACCAACATTTAATTTGAGATATCTTGCATGTTTAGTTAGAGACACGTGCACTTTTCTTAGCACTCCAATTTTGTAGTGGTGTCTTTTGAACTGAAAAATGTCTTTGAACAACGTGCTCCTCACAAATTTTCTAGAAATTAAATATGCATTATTAAACTTTCTCTCATTATTTGACCATAAATACTTGATTTTTTGCCTGTTGATTCTCTACCTCTCTCTTCCACAACTTAAACTTGGTAAAAACTTCATATTTATACTTCAAGAAATATACTCAAACCTTGCAAGAAAAACCATTGGTGGAAGTCATGAAATACTTGGAACCACCCAAAAAGGGTTTTCTAGTAGTCCCCATGCACACATCAAAATGCACATAGTATAGGATTCCCTGTGTTTTCTGTTTCCTAGTCATAAAACGAACACATCATTGTTTCCCAAGTAAATAATTGTTTCCCAATGAAATAATACTTACACAAATCCATCTTGCAAATGTGAACAACATTCAATAGATTCCTATTATGAAGTTTCATATCACACATTCACTAAGGTGACCTAAGCACATATGCCAGAATTGATTGCAACATTATCAAACTCAACGGACACATCGAAGTTGATAGTGACTTTCTAATAAGTAAGATTAGTCACCAAGTGATTGTAAGAACCGATAATGAGCAAAACAACATAATTATGGTGTCTTCGTCATCGATCTTCACCCCAGGCCTCAACATCTCGGTGATTATTCTATTGAAGGTATTGACTTGTAATTATGCATATTGAAACCTTCCTTCATCTTCAGGCTATATAGTCGCTGCTTTTGTATGTAACACTTTGAACATATACCGACTCTCCAATTTATGTCAAACCTCCTTTGGAATTGTTAAGTCTAGAATTCAATACATCACTTCGTTTGATAGACATAGACGTATCAATCCTCAAACCTTCTCCTTTATCTCAACCCAACCGATTTCCCCCATATATGCTGGTTTTCATCTCATGTAGTGTCCTCTGTAACCTTTACTAAGCCAACATATCCTTAATCCCCCTTTGCCACTATCCAAAATTGCTCATTCCGTCGAACCTTGCCACTTTGAATTTCCCACCACCTGAGTTAAACGACAACTGGTACTAATTGATAAAACAATAACTAGTAACAAAACGATAAGTCGCAAGACAATGAAAGCGATTGTTTGTTTACGCATTTCGGCCAAGTATACCTTCATCCGTGACTGTAGGACAATTGTAGTTTCGTATTATTACATAAATAAAATAGGGTTTATAGTGTTACAAGTGTTATGCAAATACTATGGTTCATATTACAACAATTCCTTTGAACCACTACACTCGCTCCTTTGTTTTAGTTCCCTCATCTCACTCGCCCCGTGTCCCAATTGTGTGTGTATGAGTCTTACTCAACATATATACTTTACTATATGTATTTAAAAATATTTTTATGTTTTTCTTGTATTTGATCATGACAATAATAAAAATAATAGTAATAATAAATAAAAAACCATTAGACAAGAAAACACTAAGAAAAATAAACTCAAAAGAGCCATATTTATCTAAATAGTAGTATGTTTGAAAAGAATTCTAAAATCTACTAAATCGTGGATTAATAAACATATTTAAAATTAAAAAAAAAACTACTAAAAAGCTGTAAAACACTAATTTTAATCTGTATCATGACTCATGAGTGTATTCACAATTCAACTAATAACAAAATTTGATAATTACACTAATGTTCTTGTTTTCCTTATCTATCACATTCTCAGTGTGTAGTATGTTGCAAGTTCAATTCATGAGAAGTGTCATGTTTGAGAAACAATGCATAAAGTAGCTCATTCCATGTATCAGGTACACCAGGTAGACACCAATGGCTACAATCTTGACGATGTGGATTTGCAATAGGGCCCAAATAATATTTAGATGAATGTCCATCTTTTCTCTGACCTGACATCCTTGTTACATTTAATACCTTCAACTTCAAAACTTGAGAAGTGTTCTTGTGTTCTAATATTGCAGAATTGGCAATTTTGAACTGTGACCAATTATCTTTAGGTACCAATGAGGATCCAAGCTCTGGTAGTGTTTCTAAATGACAGTTTCCATCTTTCTTCCAATCTCCACCTCTGTATGATACATGTCACATAAATTTAGTTTTTGAACAATTGTGCACATAAACTCAAAAATTTAGTTGATGAACAATTGTCCATGAGACGTTAGCTCAATGGTACAAGTTTGATTTTATAATTTCAAGCGAAGAAGTTTAAATCCCTTTAGACTTATTATTCGAAAATGTTAATTCATTCATGTGGACCCCCTAGTCCAAAATGAACCAAGGGTCATCATCAAATATCAAACTTTAGCTTATGTTTGGTGCAATTTTTAATCCTTACAATAAGAAATTATATGCATCTACTCCAGGAGTTCGTAGTTGTAGGATCAAACGATTTTGAGTTTGCTTTTAAAGTCAATTTGCTAGCTTATGATTGAAGACGTTTGATTTTGATCCAACAATTCCAAACTTATGATTGTGTAAATGCTTGGAATCTCTTAAGACACAACATCCGAATAGCCGAACATTTCATGCCTAGGAGAATAATACAAGTGATACAAATAGAGTGAAGGAAAATTGAAGTCAATAGGCAAGTAAAATACAAACCTGAAATGCACAGGAGCATAAGTACGAAAGAAAACTTGAGTCTTGCTAGGGTTTATTGTATCTTGTATCCAATTCAATGTTGTGTCAATAGATTTCTTATATGCATCTTCTACCTTCATTTCCATCTTAACTTCCTTACCTTCTTGGAAATAACAACCCCTGGTCAATCATGAAAAAAATTTCAATCCTTTCTACATACAAAAAATGGATAAATGTCATATAGGTCGCATATTATAAATTAGAGTAATAAAAACAAGGTTTGATTATTCATCTAGTCCCTGCAAATAAGCAAACTTTAATTTTAGTCGGGATAATTTTTTGTTTACTTTATCAACATAAATCGGTCTTTTTTACGCTTAAAAAAACCGATGTGGCGAACATTAAGCCAAGTGGCAATGTGACCTAGAAGTCTGATGAGTGCGTTCTACACAATTTTGTTTTTCTAATAGTAATAACTCGTAGGTGTGTTGAAATCCACGTCATTTAAATTTGTCATGTCATCCATTAGATGGATCTTCATTAACCATATGATAAAAAAAGTTTAGAAGAACTAAAACTAAGGTTCATTATATTTGCAGGAATTAAATGTATAAATAAACCTAAAAATAAAGACGGATTGAATTACCATTTGATGGTTTTCTCATTATTCCACCAATGTCCTGTGTTAAGAACCAAAACATCAGCATCTCTCCATTTCCAAGAGTTCCAATCCATTTGATCCAGTTTTATGGTTGTCCTAATCTTTTTAGCACTTCCTTTAGGAGGTCTGCTTTGTAACACAAGAAATGGAGCTCTATAGTATTCTATTGTACAGTTAAAATCCTTGAATTTGAACACCAAGAACCCTTTGTGCTTTGTAATTGGGCTACCATTTACTTCATAGATTGATTCCTTGTTAGGAATTTCAGATGAGAGCATGCATAGTAGTGATTCCCATTGGTTTCTTCCAATTGAGTCCCCAGCAAACACTATGCGCTTGTTTCTTAGTTTCTCCAACATCATTGTTGCATTGAATCTGTTTTTCATTGGTGAAAAAGCATAAAGTTAGAAATTTACTTCATCTTAACTCATTTAACAAAATTAAAACATGTTCTTTACATGACTGTCTAGATATCTTACACATACATTATATATAGAAATTAAACTTTGTACATGATGGTTATCAAATCGAGATTAGTGAATAAATTACATGACAAAAGTAATATGATCAATTATACAAAGTTGAGAAACAAGCTACTACCCAAAGTTTAGGTAGTGATTATTGTAATTACTAAATGTTTAGGTAGTGATATATTTTTAAATCGAATAAATTGAATTTATTTTTAAATCAAATAGGAGTACAACTCACATGTACCGTAATATATTTAAACATCTATTACTTTATCACACCTATTCAATTTAATGTGTTTTCTCTCTATCTCTTTTTTCTCATCGCATCATTAATATATTACATCTATAACATCAAACTTACTTTTCTCTCTTTTAAGTTGTTTGTATGTGGAAGAGTGTTGTGAAACATTTTTTCAAGAAAAAAGGTCACGGTTGCGGCTAATATACAAATACGAAGTGGTCAAAACTAGGTAACAATTCGAGGGTATTTTTTACTATAATAAAAAAAATAACCTCATTTACTAATAAACTATATTGACCAATAAAGGATCGTATCGTTTCCAAGTCCAATATAAGGTAGAGATAAATTTATTTAATAGACTTGAAAATGATGTAAAATGGCCAATAAATGGTCAAATTGTTTTACATGGAAAAATAGAATTGCACAAGCTTGTCATGAATTTTCAATGCCTCGTCCGTGTCAATAATATGACAATTGGCGATTGCCACCCATCCAAAGGTCACTCTCAATATGCCAAGAGAAAACAAAATGTAAATCCATTCAAAGTCATACACTAGACCTTTTCAAGGTGGCTCTCAACTCAACATTTACATCAAATTTTTAAATAATCTTATTCAAAACGTGTTGGACACTAAATATAAATACATCTTCGGTCGAAATTCAAATATTGATTCGTCACATTGTTTGAGTATAACCCACTAATCCCAACCACAGTTGGTATTAACAAATCAAATTAACACACGTAAACTAAGGATCATCCAATTTTCATCTCATGACAATAGTGACTTACATGCCTCAATTTTGACACCAATGAATATGGATACGTACAAACTTGTGATAAAAACAATGACCAATGGTTTTAGTTTTGTCATGTTTTGTCATATCTCAATAGTTTTTCTTAATCAATTTTTAATACAAACGTACATAAAGTAAAAACAAAGAATCAAGTTAGCATTGTACCTGGGCAAGTTACAATCTTTAGGTTGCCATCTCCACTTTGTGTAGAACAAATCAGGTCTTCCATTCTCAGAACACCTAAATCCTAAATCAAGAAATTTGCAATCTTTTGATTGATACAATGGATACCTTTCATCCCAAACCCAATTACCTTCAAACAAATCACACCCATCACCTTTTTCATCAAGAAATTCAACTCTACTATGTTCATGTTCCGTTGACCAAGTAAACCTCTTGAATTGACCAGAAATAATACCAAATTTACCATCAACTTCTCTAAAATCCAAGTAGAAGAAACAGCATGTAGTAAAAACAAGTACTAGGAAAAATCCAACAACAACCAAAGACGGTTCAAACAACCTTAAACGCTTCACTTTCCTTAATGTTTCAAACAATACCATGTCTTGTTCCACGTGTTGGTTTGAAGAATTTTTATTCTTAGTAGAAGACATTAAATGTCTAGAATTAATAGAATAATTTGTAGTATGAAATCAAGTTAACTATGACGGTTGTGATGAGTGGAATATGAATATGAATGACAAGTTTTGTGAAGAAGGGTGGCATGTAAGCAATATATGGCACTTTTTCATGTGCCCCAATAAAATTGAAGCATTATTATAATATTTTGCTTGATAGATGAATTTAGTAAATATCGTGAATGATAAGCCATAAGGGAAAAGAGAAGTATATGGGTGTTGAACAAGCAAGGGAGCATTCAATATGACTTCATGTTATATAATGATTAATGTTCATATACTTTATATACTCGTGATATCATATCATATTGGATTAATATATGATGATGATGATGATGATGGTGATATGCAAAAAAAATTGAAAATGGAAGGAGAAAAAGGGTAGGGTGGGAAGAGACGTGGCCCACGTTGTTATGAAGAGAGTGGAGGAAATGGGTTTGTGATTGGAACGTGGTATGGCACGCGCTGAAATATGGATGGAAGGTGGGCCAGTGCCTCAGTGGCTTCATTTTAACGGCAATCTCCACACCGCCACTACGTATATATGGTTGGACATTTTTCTCCTATTATTTTTCATTTGTTTAAATTTGAAAATTTTAGTTGATAAGATAAAATAAAATAAAATAAATCGGGTCAACCTATAAGATAATTTATTTATCTTTTGTCAATAAAACAAGAGATACTTTTATCTTATATTCTTTTTTTTGTTACAATATCTTATATTCTTTTAAGAAGAAATTTACATTTATATTTGTTTAAAAAAAATAATAAACGTATGTCCGTAAAGTCTAGCTCATTTGTCCATATCAAAATTGTTAGGTTGAACGTCTTCACTCGAATTTAAACCCAATCTTTACTTTATGTGTGAGTTTTAGTGGTCTTTACAACTTCGTCTATGAACAAAGAAAATAAACTTCTTCTATCATAAACTCAAACATTAGTTATTCAAGAGTTTCTTTTCTAAATAAACTACTTTACCAGTTTTTGTTAATCAACGATGATATTCTCAAAGGATTTTAAAACAAACTAATTCCAATGAAGTTGAGATTTTTTTGTGTGAATTATTTAAGGATGAGATAACTAAAATCAAATTATTATTTTTAAAAAAAATTAAAAACTAATATCAATTGTTTTTTTTTTTGGATTAACTAATATCAATTTTTTGTTTGTTGACAAAGTGAGTAGTATCACCAGAAGAAACTTATACTAACTACCAGGTTTTAGGTTGAACTAGGTTAATATTTTCAGCCTACCAATATCGGCATTCAATAGTCGAACTAGGTCTTACATACAACTAAACTAAAATTCTAAAATGATATAAATTGAAGAACAAAATTATTGAATTAAGATAAATATTCATTCTTGTACAAAAAAAAAAGGTATAAGAAAGTTGAAATCCAATTGCATCAACAAAAATGATAAATTTCCCAACAACTAGCTCGATATCGGCCTCAATCAAACAATTGCAAAATACCCGGTTCAAACCTAGATGAAAGTTTTTAATTTAACAAAATTGACATTTGTCAATTGAATTAAGTATTACGGACAACTAAAATCAATTTCCAAATTTTTTTTGGTTACAAAGGAAAAATCATCCTTTTTTTTTTGTTACAAAGGAAAATCAATCAATCAATTTCTAAACTGATATAAATTGAAGAACAAAATTGTTGAATTAAGAATAATTCTCTTACCAAAAAACAAAAGGACAAGAAAGATGAATTCAAATTGCATTAAAAAATTCCTTCAAAAAAGAGAATTTTTTTTCCAACAACTAGCTGCATATCAGCCTCAGTCAAAAGAAAACGTTTAAGTGTAACGGTTGGCAATTCAAGTTCTTAGTTGAGCCTAATTTTGATCGGTTTGTCTTAATTGCTGGAAATCTTCTTGTGAAGACAATATTATATCCAAGCTAACCAATTTCTTGGGCTATAGTGGCAAGGAGCTCCAAGGACGTACCCGGAGAATATCGGGTTCGATTTTCAAGGGGGACAACGCTTGCCCTAGTGGCGGAGTCAGGAATTTCATCGAATCTGGGCAAAATTTTGACCACAAATTTACATGTGACATAATATATAAATAGTCATAAATCTAAATAAAAGAGGTTCGTCATTTTGTCGATAAAAGTACAATTTGAAATAAGAGAGATGTAACATAACCTGTCAATAGTGTGCTAAATAAAATTAAGAGGTAAATGCCCTTTCTGAGACATTCTGCGGTGAATGTTCGAATAATATCAACATCATCAAGTGAGTTGATTATCTCCCGCTCGGTGTAATTTTATATTGATTAAACTAATTTTAGTTGTAATTTTATGAATTATTTATTTTTAGAATTTATAGTAGAAAATATAAAAAGTAAAATAAAACAATGATAAGTTTTAGTGACAGCCACAACCGTACATAGAGGTCCATAATGTTTTTAAAATGGTCTTCTTAGAATGACCTACGTTTTGTCTCGGTGTCTTTGGGTGCCTTTAGTTCATTTTAGATGAGAGAGAATATTGGATGAATGATTAAAATAAATTATTTAGATGAGAGAGAGTGAATAGTTTAGAGAGAGATAGGAACAAAGGACCGAAGGTAAAGGCACTGAAGTGCTACCCTGTTTTGTCGCAGGTAAAAGTGGAAAACATGCAATGACAACCATTTGGCAATGACAGATGTATTTAGCTACGGAAATTTTCCCCAAAATCTATGGAATATATATTTAGTTGTTGCAATCTATCATTGAGATCATTAACTGGCCTAGTGGTTAGTTTTCACTAGAATCCAGTGAAGTGGTGCGTGTTTGATTCCCTGTCAAGAACTTTTTTTAATAAAATTAAAAATATAATAGAAATATAAAAAAGAGAGGAAGTAGGACTCGAATAAGGGACATTAGAAGAAAATTGTACTTCCTAACCACCGAGATAGAGGGAAAGTTCTGTTTCGGTTACGCCAGATATCATATATATAGAAAAACTGGGAGATGTCATGGCTCCATCTCCATGGGTCTAAGAGAAGATCCGCCGATGAGCCCGAGCGGTAAATCTGCCCATGACTTGGCCAGTGCACATGCCTCTACGCACGAGTCAGATTAACCATCCACCTTTGATGGGTTAGAAACCGGTGCGAAAGCCAAAAAAAAAAATTATATCCAAGCTTCATAATTGTGGAGTTAAGAGAATTTTAAAAAGCTTCGAAAACAAATTGAGCATCTACTAACTATTCCAGAAAAATTAATCAGCTGTTTTTTCCAATTTTGCCCTTCTTGGTGGCTTCTAAGGGCCATTTTAGTAATTATGTAATTGATGATTTTTCTTTGTTGACAGGTCATCTTTTTTTCCCTATATATAGGCAGGTTATACGATTTTCTTTCATTTTCTTCTTCAGTTGAGTTAGTCGGTTTGGTTGTT
>Ga0228710_1000897_pt1 | contig 42035 bp, 23 predicted proteins | sample MedpolnodulmetaG_FD_177995 | JGI IMG/M metagenome (GOLD analysis project Ga0228710, IMG submission 177995) | Root nodule microbial communities from Medicago polymorpha collected in Santa Monica, California, United States - pink nodules | ecosystem: Host-associated > Plants > Roots > Nodule... | reverse complement strand
TTTATTCAAAAAAAAAAAAAAGAATATTTCTTGTGTTTTAGACTTTTCTCATACCTGAACAGATTCATGGACATCTCATACACATAACTCAAATTTACAAAACACAGACATGCATATGTATAATACGAATGCATACGTTTCATTCTTTCAAAAAATCTTTTTAAAAAATGCATATGTATAATACGAACTTCTAACAAAATTTATAACATATTTCCGTCAGGCAATTAATGTATAAATGTTATTATACAATTTTAAAGATGAAATGCTCAAGTTTACGAGGATAGAAAATGAAAATGCTTTTCCTTTTCTTTTTCTAATGAAAAAAACGATTCTCTTATTACATTTTAAATGATCAATTTGTTCTTTTATTACTTATGTAAATGTTTGTTATCGATCCTTTTGAACCTAAGATCTTTGGGTTGATGACATGAATGACTTTTGGATAGGACATTTATGTCTGCTGTTGTCTTCTTCTCCGTTGGCCACGACCTTCTTCTCTAAGCGAATGAGAGTGGTGTACCTGCACGTGCTCCGACGCTTAAGTTAGTGAGCGACGTGGGACGATAGATGTATATGTGTAAAGTGAACTTGCTTGACTCTAAGCGTATGAGCCGGTATATATAATAGAGGTTTAGGGTGCCATATACCGTGCTAGTTGTTCACCTTTGATATCGTGTACTTCCGTGCCACGGACCCTATTGGTTATCCACCTTTGGTATGTATACTCTCTTACCACAAGTCTGTTGGTTGTTCTCTTTTGAATTTGTTCGCTCCTAAGCCACGATCCCATGGACTCCTTTAGTAAGGAGACCTTTAGAACATATTAGTGGTTGGACGTCAACCCATACCGAAACAGTTATTATTGTAAAATCTAAAGACGAAACAGTCCATTATATAGAACTTTGAGTTTGTCTAACAAGAATCTCTTTCAAATGTCTAAACGTGGACCATGATTGTTTTTAGTAAAAAAAAGAAAGAGAATAATTTTTTATTTAAATTTACTAAAAATAGCAAGAGTTCACTTTTGAATTCTTTTCACGAGGTCTATATTATACACTCTCATTTTTAAAATGAAAACTTGTATTTTATGCAAGAGCAAATAAACTTTAATTTTTCATGTGATTCATATTTGATGTATTTGAAAATAACTTAATAACAATAGCAATAATAAATTGTTCACCTTTTGAGTAAACTTATTCCAGAAACTATATATAATAATCTCATTCATTTTGACATATTCTTTTGGTAAGTAGACAAAGTCAACAACAAAAATGAAATAAGGTGAAGATGACTCTTGTTAAAAAAATAAAAAAAAAGGTTTAATAACAGTTTTGTCCCCTATATTTTAAGAAGTTGCGATTTTGACCCCCTAACAAAATAAAATATAAAACTGTTCCCTAAGGATTGCCCCTTTTGCAGTTTTGGCTCCAGACCAATTTTGACCAAGTCAAAGCTGACATGGACACCACGTGTGTAATTTTTTTAATTATTAAAAAATAAAATAAAAAATATTTTTTATTTTATTTATTTTTATTTTATTTTTTAATTAAAAATAAAAAATATTTTTATTTTAATTAAAAAAAATAGAGAAAAAAATTACACACGTGGGTGGCGTCCACGTGTGCATTGACTTGGGGGCCAAAACTGCAAAAGGGTCAATACTTAGGAGGCGGTTTTGTATTTTAGTTTGTCAGGGGTCAAAATCGCAACTTCTTAAAACATAGGGGGCCAAAACTGCTATTAAGCAAAATAAGTTGAAGATTACTCATCACCTATAAACACATTACATGCTTCTCTCATATAGTACGTGATTTTAACACACGATTACTAAATAGTTTTTTTTTTTTTTTAATAGATTATAATATAATCTTAAAACTCAAGTTGAATCCAACTCATTGATCACAAAATTGGCTTATAAGATGAAAGTTGTCGCTGACTTGTTACAAACCATCGTTTCCTCCAATGTCCGTTTTCCTACTTGTAGATGGATTAGAGCAAAAAAAAAATATACGCCGCTGCACTAGCAGGTGAGAAACCAAGGCTAACAAACCCACATCTATAAAGCAAAAGCACACTGGCAACAGAGCCCTGTGCATAAAACCAAACTGATATAACTCACTACCCAAGATGACTAGGCACCATGCATCTACTACAAAAGAAACAGCCACCATATCCCCTTAAATTAAGAGTAGTAGCAGACTTAAACATAACAAAAAGTCATTCACTTGCAAAATCAAAAACCTGCACCTGACTAGAAAACCAATCCCACACATCCAAACAAAACTTGCAATGAGCAACGTACATCAGCCGAAAACAACTGTCCAAGATGAAGCAGAAAGAAAAACTTATGCAGACAATACAACCAAAACCACAGCCTCCTGTCTCAAGAACTAGCTAAACTCCACCTACTATCCTGCCAAGCAATTAATAGGGTCCCATAACCATTCATAATAGAGGCACTGGTTCTTCGCCAAACGTACTAAAAACCAACGGCATGCCAACACCTTTGTTTTATCCATAATTTTTGTCGATGAGACCACACTATTATTGAAAATTTGATCGTTCCTAGCCTTCCATATTGATCGTAACATAGCATGCCATGAGTTTCTTTAACTATGGTGTAAATCACTTTGCACAATTCCGTTCTCTATTTAGAGGCAAAAAGAAGAGGAAAATTCGTCATTTGATTTGTTTGTTTACCGTGAGGTCAATTTGTCTCCATCGAAATGGGATCATTTTTTTTAAGGGAAGGAGGTGGTTAGCAAAAATTAATTTGGATACATATTAGACCTTATCTCACCTATGAGACTTTAAATTTGAATATTTTGTGCAAAATTAATATCATTGTCTAAAATGCTTTTTAGAAAATATTTGCGGTACATATTACACTTCAACTATTTCAATTGGTTGGTGCGGTTAGTTTATTATAAGTATCAGTTTCAACTCATCGTATTTTGATTTCTCTTTACTAGCTAGTTAATTGATATCATTTCAATATTTAGTTTTAATATGTTATCGGATGATGTTTGCTGCTGCTAGTGGCCTGCTACACCCTGTATCAAGCCGTACAGTTATCATGCATGGAATCATTCACCGGAGATAATTACAATACAAATGGCACATAGACAAGACCAAAATCAATGGCAAGTACAGCAAATATTTATCACTTTTGACGAAAATGATTTTCTTTGGGATTTGGGAGAGCATAAATTTATATTGATGTTTGGATCGAGAACAAGGGTTGTGATGTTTCCATCTTATTTACACTTTGGGTGGGTCCCACACTCTCTCCCTCTCCAAGGCACAAAACAAGGAGAGGGAGAGAGGAAAAATCAAGCAACAATGATACAACTTTTCCTATACTTATTCAACACCTCATTTTCTATATATCTCTCTTCCTGTTACATTACCAAGCTATCACATCATTCACTTTTACTCTTGTTGTCTCATAGTTTAAAGGAAGAATCTAATTGCTGCTAAAATATGCAATCAAAACTCTCTAAATTTCTGCAATCATCTCAACTGTTTTGCGTAATCAAATCAAACTTGCAAACTCCTCCCGTTTATTTGCTTTTATTTATTGTATTAATAAGTTTAGCTAGTTGTCTAGTTGAAACGACAATGCATGTGGAGACAGTTTTACTTGCTACTTTATTACTTGAAAACGGTTTGATGCACCTGCCAAATTTAGCCATCAAGTTTACTTACTATCGTATGGGGTGTACGCACAACATTTTCGAAAATCAAGAGAGAGAGAAGGGGTGTAGATTGGGCGGAAGAGGTGTCCACCAATATTTTCCTTAATAATATTGTATAGTTTTCAAGCTAAGCTGCAAATTTTATGAGACTAACCAAGCAATTGGGTTCAAGTGACTAATGAACTTTATCAAATGAAGAATTGTCCAGGAGAATCTGAGTTCGATTGACAAGTTTTTACTTACCTCCCAACAGAACTCTGGATTACTAGTTTCCTCTTCCTCTGGAAACTAAAGGTTAACACCAAAGCTTGAAATGCTATTACATTAGGCTATCTCCTTTGGTTGTAAAGAGTTATTGAACCTTCCAATTCAACACAGTTACCCATTTCACTTTGGATCTTATCGCTACTTGTTTTGGTTATTAATAATGTTTTTCTCTCACCATTACTTGTAATCGCTAATCAGGTATGCACCGCTTTCTAAGTAGATATATCTTGAAGACAAAAATATTCAAAAGTGAACTTGTTGCAGTATATTTTATCAACAGTTTAACCTTCATCATAATCGTAACTTACAAAAATCTATAAGGTGAATACATTTACCTTGTTTGTTTTGAAGACAGCCTTGCCCAGAACAAGTTTTTTCCCTTGAATACAATGCAATACTATCTGTCATTAGTATACTGTGTTCACATTAAATTATTTCTTGTCCTTGTTCAGCACAGGGCAAGATATCTCATGTGTTCTATGTGATATGACTATTTTTTGGGTCCAAGGCTGCAAAACAGCCTCAACAAACAGAACAAGTCCCAATAGCCCAACTGAACTATTCAAAGTTAATTTGACAAGAAACCGATATGTACTAAGTACTATGCAAGGCTCAACCCTGAACTATTACCTGTATTTTGAACTTACACTTTGGTTGGCAGTTCTACTACTTGGTCGCCATATCCTTCTTGGAGACAAAATTTTGTTCGTAGAAGGAAATTTCGGCGTTTCCAGTTGAACTTCCAGCTTGGACACATCTATGGATAACCTGTCCATAATGAAAGCATCCAAATCAAACTCGCTGTCATCGTCCACATCATTATCATCATCCTCACTAGAATAATCAACCATGTTTTTCTTCGATCCGGTAATATTTCTCATGGAATCAGGTGGCACGTTGAACGAATTCGGGTTCATCTTCAGGAGTCTCCTCAAACTCTCAATGGCAGGGTCTAAAATATCTAAGAATCCCATAACCCACGAAGCATCATCTACAACTTCTGTGCGCTGTTGCAAGCAACAAATACCATTTCAAATATTAGCAGCCCTCCTAATTAAATTGATAACTATACAACGACAGTATAAATAAGGTCTTCTAATCATGTTTCACTCTATTTCAAAATTTGTGCACATTGTCTTGTAGACTCTAGAATTATTTGGCAAAAACTCAAGCCTCAAAGTCACAGCAAAATTTCTAACATTTTCATCCCAGCTTTTTTTCTTTCTCAAGATACATAAAATATTATGACGTGTTGGTTGAATAATAGCATTAGAAAACATAAAACCATCAAGGTTTCTTAATAGAGAAAAATTCTCTTATAGATAGATGATCATATTTGGCTTACGAAAGAAGTTGCTGACCATTGGAAACATTTTAAAGCATTTTCATTTCATATGTAATTTTACCTTACCTCTAACTTATCCAATGATATCATACTCTCCACATCTTTTTAGCTCAATAGGTTCTAAAAAAGTCTTAGTCTTGTCTATTTAAAAAAAATTCTGGCATGACTTAAGAGGCCTGACGTAGGGTGGCTATAGGTCCCCATCGGTCGGTCTGACCCTTTTCACCCCTAGAGTACAATATTTAAAATGGTCTGCGAACAAGTCACGAGGACAACTATGTATTATCTGTTATTACTAGTAGACAACGTAATTTCTCAAATCTCGACTCATCACCCATGAATTAATAAACGCCATAATCATATCAGTTACCTGCTGGAAGTAAAGGTTACGAATTTCTTCAGCACGCACAGGATTTCCTTGATCTTCCTCCAGTGATGCCCAAGTCATCCATGTCACATAACTCTGAGAATTTATATTCAACGAGGATCTAAACAATCTTCGAGCAGCCGAAAGATTCCCAACCCTCTGCTCCAGAACACCCCATGCCTGCATTATATGAAAAGTAGTTTCGAGAAATTGAATATCAAGCTAGTTAAAGGCTCAAGTCAAGTTGTCGCAACATTTATCATATGCATGCATGTCACCTGGAGACACCTTGCAGCACTCTCACTGTTCTGATCAATTGATAAAGCTTTTCGGTATAATTCTCTAGCAGTGTTCAAATTTCCTTCCTTCCATTCCATCCAACCCCAAGCCTGCAACCATTTAAGTGCTTATGTATAAGCTATTACTAAAACATAATATAAATTAAGTCAAACTGTTTTCATAAGCTTTCCTGGAGAGCTTATGGAAAAAAAGCTGAAAAAGCTTGTGTATAAAGTGTTTCCATAAACTCTCCCAAACAGCTTCACAAGTGCTTTTCAGTTAGGAAACTCAAAGAAGTCAAGCCAACCAGGCCCTAAGTCATTCTTCTTATCATAAAATTACACACCAACAAATAAAACTATACACACACATGTTCAATTGGCATATTCATGGAAACATCAATCAGTATCCAGAGAAGGATGAGAGGAAAAGCCACGGTAAACATGAATTAAAGTCGAAAATAAATGATACATTATGTTCCTTATTAAGTCATTTTGAAACACTGGTTCTTCCTTCAAGTTGGAACCAAAATATGAACAGTGTAAAGTAATTGCAGAAAGACATAAGTTATTCACCATGTCAAGCTCACTTCTCATTCACAATAAACCATATAAAAAAGGACAGGAACTTGAATAATGATAGTAGTGATAGGTAAGATCCAATTGAGTAAGCCACTTACAAACCAAACAGGTTGATGCTTGGGATCCAATTCAGACGCTCTCTTGAACAAAACACGAGCACGATTAGCACTTGAGTGTTTGTATTCTATTAATGCAAGAGACTGAAGGAGAACAGCATCCCTTGGATTTAGAGCATGGCCTATCTTTAGAAGTTTTCTTCCCTTGTCAATCTTGCCCAGGTTAGCTTCAAAAACGCCCCAGACATGCCAAGCAAACCTATTTTTAGGACTCGCCTGCACTGCATTCTATTCATAACAAGAAGAAAAATAAGTAATACATCGATTCAATTCCTAAGTCCTAATGAAATATAATTTGCTGAGTTCTATGAAGCAATATTAGATATAACCTCGAACAATTTCCTAGCGATACGATAGTTTTCCTGTTCCACCTCCATTTGAGCCCAAGCCTATTAGATAAAAATAAATATGACTTGATAAGATAGCATGCATAACATTGACAATAACATAATAGTTTGATTCGGAAACAATGTCGCTTGGTTGATGGTGACTTACAAGCCAACTAGCACAGCTTTTAGGATTACACTTTGTGGCCTGATTGAATAAATATCGAGCCTGCTGACATCTATTCGCCTTAGCTTCAAGCAATGCAAGTGTTTGGTATATGTACTCATTCTGTCCACAGTATTGAAGACCTTTCGAAAGCAGATTCCTTGCCTTCGTTATATTTCCTTGCTTTAACTCTAGAACTGCCCAACCATGCCAAGCAGCAACATGTTTCTTATCAGCAACCGTTGCGGCATCGAAAAGTTCTCTTGCTCTCCTGACATTTCCCATTTTCTTTTCAAGAACAGCCCAACACTGTTCAAAGATAATTTTCACTTGTTAACTTCACTAGAACACAAGTTTAATCAAAATTTAATATATTATCAGAGTATTGCAAGCAATCTCGCCCACTCCTAATGTTACTAGATGAAGACAGTTCTAGCTTGTACCAGCCTCAAAGGCCTTAGGCATGCCAGGCTGTGTAAAGTAAACAATTTATATTACAGCCATGTGGTGTCTAAGCTATACTGCAAATTCATGAGTAGTACTTGAGTACTTCATGAACTAATTCCAGTTGATTAGCCAATAAGCTTGAGTTTGAGAGTGCGATGATTGAACATTACGTTGAGAAACATGATCGAGCTCAAGAAAGAGAAAATAAGATAAGAGAAAGATTACTTATTTCGGAAATGATAGAATGAGAAAAGTTGATTACAACAGTTTATACAAATATTCTAACTAAACTAATTAATCCTAACCAACTTGTAACTAACTTCAACAATCTCCAACTGGTTTGGATAAACAACTTAATTAAGAGCTTATTTATACACTATTTATATAACAAAAGATAAAATAAAGTAATTTTTTTTTGGTTACATAAAATTTAGGGTGAGGGGATTGCCCCTGTCCAAGGTAAATAAGACCTTTAGGCTCAAAGAGCACTTACAAAGGTATTTACATTTACCTTCCTCCAAGAGCACTAGCGGGGCTCGAACCCAAAAAGAAAGTCAATTGTTTTCATATAAGTTACAAGCAGTTTTTATAAGCTACTATTCTAGAGAGCTAATGGAAATAAACTAACAACATCTTATGGATATGTTGTAACCTCCTAAACAGTCTCACAAATGCTTACTTATTCTAGTACATAATATCAAACTGTCGGTATGTCAAGTGTGAGTAAGAGTCTTACATTGGATGGAAAAATGGATGTCGAGCATGATATAAATGAGAAAACTTGTATACTGATATACTCAATGCCTTAAGATTTTGGGTTAAGATGTGCTGTCTAATTCTATCTGGGTGGTTGCTGAATGCCCAATATGATGATCCCCAGTATTTTAAGAGCCCCCTCATAACCCATCACAAATAATACATTACATGCAAAAACAGAATTGAACACTAACCTGCCAAATAAATGCATTTTCACCCTGAGTAGCCTGGCAACCTTTCTCATAAATCTCTTTAGCTTGACTCGTTTTAGATTGCTTGCTCATAATTTTCCCGAGTGCAACATAAAGTCTACCATCTTCCGGCCAATAGCTTAAACACTTCCATGAACAAGACAACAACAAACAGAACCCGTTATCAGAAGAAACACACCACAAAACAAATGCCATGTTTGGATAATTAACTTATTTAAGCGCTTATAACATAAACTATAAATTACGAGCACTTATCATATAACCACTTATGTATAATTCATTTCTTTAACAAAAGCTAAAATAAAGTCAAATTTTTTTCGTATGAGTTGTTTTCATAAACTATCATGAAAACTTTACAGTAATAAGCCGAAAACAACTTATCAACATGTCATTTAAAAATGACTATGTAACTAGATAAACTCAAATAAATCAATCTAAACTCGTCTCAGATATAGCGGAATTTTCAGAAAATCTCAAAATGGGAACATTAAACACCCCACCTTCAGAAGCATTTCCTCAGCTTCTTCATAACGAAAGTTTCTAGCCAAAACCTTAGCCTTATACAACGCCAAGTCCAAATTCACAGTCAAAAGCTTATCTTTGGAGTCTGATTGCACTCTCCCCGGTTCAAATATCGGCATCTTCTTCGCAAATGTAGTTAACCCAACATCAATTGAAGAAGCTTTAGCTTCCTCTTTCACAATTTCCTTCTCCTTCTTCACCTCCTCACCGGAGTTTTCACCGGAAAACTCCTTCACCGGCCGGCGAACCACGAGCGTTCCATCAAAGTTTGAGTCTTTTGGTGGAATGTAATTTCGGGTACTCTGTTCGGAGGAAGGGGCATTTTTGTCCAACACTGAAGTTGAGTCCCTGAGACTGCAACATGGTGCATGTGCGGTGAGGTGGGAAGATGAAGAATGGAAGGGTAAAATGGGAACTTTGAGGTTGAATTTGAAGAGATAGTTAGGGTTTTTGGATTGTGTGAGGATTGGAGATGAAGAGGGTGGAGGAGAGGGAATTGAGTTCATTTCTGGTTAACGGATTAAACTGTTTCTCAACTACAGACCAAATGTGGAGGAAGAAGATACTATGTACAATTACCATCATAACCCTTCACTATACAATAAACTAAAGGAAAAAAACTTAGTTCCCTTAACTTAATTCTAAGGTTTATGACCATCCTATAATTTAATGTTTTTAGCTCATATTAGTCATTTATGTTTAGATCATTGAGTCAACTTATTATAACTTCATATGTCGCTTTAACATTGAAGTGACATGGTAAGGAAATATTTTAAATAGAGGATATATTATTTAGATTTATTTTTTTTGTTGAAGGAAATATATTACTTAGATGTTAAATTTGAAGTAAATATGAAGAAGAATTATATTTAGTTCTATGATTCGGAGAAAAAATAATTTAGAAATCATAGGATTCGAAAAAGAAGAAGGGTTTCATGATGCATTCCAACTAAAATTTACAGTGAAGATTGTGTGAGACGTTGCATTAACTTTTACTTATTTTTTTTTAAGATGCAACTTTCACTAAATGACGAGGTGCGGCTGACACACCTTCAGTTTGCGGAAGATACTATTATTATTGGTGAAAAAAGTTGGAGAAATGTGCGCACTATGCGAGCCCTGTTGTTACTTTTTGAGGAGATTTCAGGGTTGAAAGTGAACTTTACCAAAAGCATGTTGACGGGTGTAAATATTCCTGATACTTGGCTGTCTGAGGCGGCTTTGGTGATGAATTGTCGTCGGGGTTCGATTCCTTTTGTTTATTTGGGGCTGCCTATTGGTGGGGATTCTAGGAAACTCTCTTTTTGGAAACCTGTTGTCGATCGTATTGTCTCTCGCCTGTCGTCGTGGAATCACAAGTTCCTCTCTTTTGGTGGTCGTCTGGTACTGCTGAAGTCTGTCCTGTCCTCTCTTCCGGTTTACTTTCTTTCCTTTTTCAGAGCCCCTGCAGGATAATGTTTTGGACGCATGGCGATGGTTGTTAGACCCTATTCACGGCTACTCGGTGAAGGGAGCTTATCATTTTCTTACCACCACCGGTGCTTCTTGGGACAAAAATACGGTTGATGATGTCTGGCATAAGCATATTCCATCGAAGGTGTCTGTGTTCGTGTGGCGGCTCCTCCGTGATCGACTACCAACAAAAGATAACTTCGCGCGGCGACAAGTCATTCCCACTACGGATACGGTTTGCACTACAGGTTGTGGAGGGCTGGAAACTTCAGCACATTTGTTCTTACACTGTGACATATTCAGCTCTCTTTGACACCATGTATGGCGCTGGTTACACATTACTTGGGTGCCCCTTGGTACCATCAGACAACATTTTCTTCATTTCACATCAATGGCAGAGCTGCCTAGATTAACTCACACATTTATGAAAGTGATTTGGTTTGCCTCTGTTTGGATAATATGGAAGGAAAGGAATAACCGTGTGTTCCAAAACGCGGTCACTATCCCTTCGGTTCTTGTTGAACAGGTCAAATTAAATTCTTTCCTATGGTTAAAGTCTAAACAGGCGAATTTTGTTTATAGTTACCATGATTGGTGGCAAAATCCCATTCTGTGTATGAGTGTCCACTTGTAATTCGATTTTGTTTTGGTGGTGGCTATTTGTTGCGGTCACCTAACTCTTGTAAATACTTTTGGGTGTTTTGCCCCTTGCACACCTTGTGCGGAGTGAATCATTGTTATTAATATATCCCATTTTAGTTTGTTCAAAAAAAAACTTTCACTAACCTTAATATCAATGAGACCAATTTCAACCTCAAAATTAAATTAAATGATAAAAACTTTGCTTTATTCAAATGATGAAATGGAAGACATTTAGTCCCTACATAATGTTATATTTAAAATGTTGAGTTGAAATGCGAGTAATTAGTTACAAATTAAGAATGAGTTAAATAGTTGATATATAACATAGATCACCCATGTATTAGATGACTTAATGGTCAAAATTATGAGATACTTGTCAAAATTTAGAATGTAAATAAAAGAGAATCAAAACTGTAGTAAATCTATTTGACAACGGGGTTTATTCAAAGTTGAGAAATGTATGTGTAAGGGCAATTTGGTATTTGAACAAGTTATGATTCGTAGTAGATCTGAGATGATCCACGTAGCTGCATGACTTGTGTGGCTGAGAGCATCATCCAAAAAGTAGATTGTAGTGACACGTGGAAGTTCATGAATGGCAAGTGTACTCCAGTTCGTGATCTAAATGATCTTGTGAATGAAAAGATGTTTTTGGTTTCTACAAATATACCGTTTTTATTTCTCTAAAATTTTCCTTCAATTTTTAGTTTCTATAAAATTTTCAATCACAATTTTTTTCCTCCTATTTTTAGGTTAATTTTTATAATTTTTAATGAAATTGTGCAAAAATGTATAGAATATGGTAAAAAATATTCCCCCAAATAATTAGAATTTTTAACGGTCAAACATATAAAAATTCATATTAAATTTATGTTTTGTTAAAAAATTCTAATTCTTTTTAGAGAGATTCTTATAATATTATGAATTTTTCTGCAAAATGTATTCTACATATGAGTTTACTTTAAAAGAGAGACCAAAAGTGAAGATGGAAAATTTTTTAGGGACTAAAAGTTGAAGGAAAATTTTAGAGGGACTAAAACGAAAAGTTGATATATTTATAGAGACCAAAAACACATTTAACCCAAAGGTATATAATCCTTTAGATAAGATGGAAACAAAAGTAATGTGATTTCCTTAAAAAAAAAGTAATGTGATTTAAATATATATTTTTCTTTAAAAAAAATATTCTTTTTTAACTCTCTCATTTTCAAAGGAAAGGAAAGGTGTTTGATAATTGATTTAAATAAGGCAATTTCTATGGTACATTCGAAAAATTTGAGTGTACCGGTACATCCATATTTAAATTAATAGTTTAATGAATTATTTTTTTTTAGTAAAAAAATATTTTCTATCATTTATAATTATAATAACTATATTTTATTTCTCAAAAGTGTCAACGAAGTAAAATTCAACTTTTTAAATTTTTTATTATTTATAATAGTGAATGTTGATTATTTTTTCGGTAAAATGTAAAAAAATTAGTATGATTCTTATAAACAATGAAATAATGTTTTTCTTATGAAATAATATTTTTTAAAATATAAAAATTGACGAATAACTCTTTATTACATAAAAATGATCATTAATTTATTGACTTATGAAAAAGGTGTGGCAGTACACCTTAATTTAAAGGTGTATTGTAGAAACTCTATTTAAATACATCCTAGATTTGTTAATCACTTGAGTAGAGTTTATTTACCGCTCGAGTCTAATTACTTAATTTATTATTTAAATATCTAAAAATTTATAACATATTTTACATCATATGTAAATATATCATTTGTAATTATTGATTTTGTTAAAAGAAATGAAATTGTGTCTACATGGTATATAAATATTTTTATGGACAACAAAATTGTTTTAGAAATTCCTTAAAAAAAATTGTTTTAGAGATAAAATTTCTCAAAAAGTAAATAAGACCGAATGAATTTAATTTGTATCCATTGACACTATAATTTTTTTTTATTCATGCATTCAATCAAATCAAACCACATGAATATTTGTGAAGATATTTTAGAAATTGAGCTATAAAAATGACACTATGGTGTAATTTAATTGGATGCGTATGTAAAAAAAATTACACCATCTACATATTGAAATTAATCTCATCCAAAATTCGTTTTTTTTAGATAACCTAGTGAATGAAAATTAACCTCTTAAAATAAATAAATGAAGTGTTTGGTTCGGGGTTCGAACTCAAACCTCTACATATATAATACAACATCCCTAGTAACGGAGTGAAATGAGACATCCCATCCAAAATTTTATTGGTTGGCAAAAATGTCAAAATCAAAGAATATTAAAAAAAAAGTTTAAAGGATTAACATCCTAGCCCATTTTTTTTAATAAACGTCTTAATCCTATTTTTTACAGAAAATATAAAATTACTTATCATAAAAAAATATGAGCTTACCATAGTCTAAAACACAACAATAAATACTTTATTTTTGTAAATCATCCTAAAAACTTCAGACTATTACATCCAGGGACCCATTATTTTAAACTGAAAATGTACATGAATTAAATCCTTATGTTAATAAAAGTCAACACTTACTATTATGATTAAAAAAAAAAATACCTATTTGAGTTAGAAAGGTTAAATTCTTGCCCATTAATAAACCATCTTATGTATTTAATGATTGTATATTAATTATAAAACACAAGTTTGATACATGTATCCTTTAAAAAAAAAAGTTCGATCCATGTATCAAATCATATTTTACAACAATATTTGTAAAAATATTTCATGATATGACAAAATAACATCATCCTCATCATATTGAAATGAGTAGAAAAATTAGTTTTACCAAGCGTCATTTTGATGCAATGTGATTTACACCAATAGCCAAATGTATGCAACACAACTTTTCCACAAAGAGAAGTTGTTTCCACAATTAAAAACTTCCTGTTACTTCAAAATTCATGTCTATTTGTACCAAATTTTTTAAATTCATATATCTATCAAAGCCCAAGAATCAGGGTGTACAATGTAGACATGAATTCTCAGCCATTACTGCATAAATTTAGTAAAAAAATCAACTGAACCCTCCCCAAGTATTCAATATTGCAAATATAAATTAAAATAAATTCCTCATAAAAACTTTCTGCCGTTTATCAAAATCGAATGAACAACGAATTCCTTAAACGTAAAATCTAACCATTCCAGCGTCTCTTTCGAACTGGCCTCTGTTGCTTTATTTCACCTATATCAACTGCCGAGTCAGTGTTCAACTTCAAACTCTTCACTACTTCGTTATTCATACTGATGGGCTGCTTCACTGCTTCTTTATTCATACTGATTGGCTGCTTAAAGCGCTCCCTACGTTTCTCCATTTTAGCTAATGTGTCAAGAATTTTCTGGCTCTCAAAATTACCTATCTGCAGCTCAGGATTATTTCCATTTGGTGAGATTCTCTTCACACTTTCAGCAAGTGCTGCACCCTCAGAAACATCTCTTCTGGATACAGAAACTTCGACGGATGGTTCTTCTGTTACTATCTCGCCTTCTTCTACATCCAAACCTTCTTTCTGCCCTTTATCTGAAAGGTTCTGAAGCAATTTCTTATTTTGGTCGACACACTGAGATTTTGAGACGCCAAGTTTGATAGCCTTCTTGCGAGAGTCATCAAAACCTACCAAAGCTTTACGCTTCTCTGCAATTCCTCGATCCACATTTTGAAGTGTATCATTGCGCATCAGTCTGGAACCTTTTGCAGACTGCAGAATCAGTCACAAGGGGACCTCATAAATTTATTATCAAAGCACAGAATTATCTAACAAATAAAAACCACTGTTCTTGAACTAGTGCAACAATGAGGTATGATAAAAATGAGTTACCGAGTTAGAATGCATCAAATAAAAACCACTGTTCTTGAACTATAATGCATCAAATAATGATTGAAAGTGCAACAATGAGGTATGATAAAAATGAGTTACCGAGTTAGAATGCCTAAAATGAACAAATATAGATACTAATACGATGCTTGACAGCAACAGGAAGTCATTAAAGTGACAGCATGCTAGGTAAAACTATTTCAAGGAAAACATCTACAAGTTACCCACTAAAAAATAGAATACTAGATTTCTGATCATAAAAATTAGGGTAAACATAATGACAATGTAACTTATACCTATGCTGGCTCATATACTCAACAGAAGAAGAAAATATGTTATGGGTGACATTCATTTTTAGAGGTAAATGCTGTTTAAATCAATCTAATCATGAGAAGTTTAAGAACTATATGTATAAATGACACTAAAGCAGTTATATCAGACCAATATAATCCAATCATGTAAATGGGACTCCAACATATTGATTTGAGTATATAATGATCAAGCTCTTTACAGAACAAAATCTTAACAATAATACATATCCAAACTACCAATTATCTTTCATTGAACCATTTTTAGCAGTAAACTAACATACATAAAATAGACACAATGCATAGTTAGAACCTAGTCATCACAGTGTACATATCTTGAAAATGCCATACGGAGAGACAACATTTTCAGATTAGCACAAATGGCTAAGAAGATATTGTCCTCATGGCCAGAAACTTATTTAGAACCAAACAAGGTCCATGAATTGGACCAAACATGTAAAAGTCCACTCTCTATACACACAAAAACAACACTTCTACTTGAACACCAGTGCAGATTTTTGAAGGACATAAAACATGACAACCTATCAGATCCATGCATTCAAACATAAAATATATTTAAATATAAATTTAGTAGAGAAATAAATTCAGTGACAGATGTTTTTTTGGCTACACCTCATGCTTGATGTCACGCACACACACACGTCCAAGGCTATTCTTAAATTTTTTGGGACTTTACTGCATACATGATTATGCAGTGGACTCTTGTTGCAAGGTGCAGACTGATTAAGAAGTTCAGAAAATCAATCAAAGATGTGAAACCAAAATAAAATGTCCAGTGGAAAAGCTGTAATCAATTAAAATATAAAATATATATATATATATAGAAAAAACATACCATAAGCCACATATAATTATATCAAGACAAAAGATCAAAGGATGTAACTAGACCCTGATCATTCATGCTAACTATCCATGTTGGTGATAGCAATCATAATCACCACAACCCATTCTACAATATGTCAGATTCCCAGCACAACCCACATATTAGATTTTAGGCTGGTCCAGTATCCAAGGGTAAAGGAAGAAAAGAGGAAGATCATTATAGAGTTCCCTTAATAATACCATAAAGCATAGAGTATGCCTAAGAAAAGGGCATGATGGTGGCATAAATCCCACCAAGGACCCATTACAGATCTTGTGAAGGTAGCCTTACTTTGCATGAGCAAGAGGCTGATTCCACAAACTTGTAAACCTCTTAGTCACATGACAGCAATTCCAACTGTTGCACTAAGGCTCTTTTTCAAGGTACACCCAGAATAAAACTAAGTTGAGTAAAAGCAGAAAAATCAGCTATAACAAAAGGTAAAATATTGTATCATGAAATTAATACCAAACAATATGATTAGGTAACTATACGTGAGACGAGAAACATCTTCAAGCCATGAAATATCATGTTTTATTTTGGAAAAGAAGTCCGAGACTTATGCTATAATGACTTATTGGACTTGCTTTCAGTTATTAACTTGAAATCCTCTTCAATTTAAGTTGATAAGATGCTGAACTTAAGGTCATTTAATCTTAACTATTTTAATTAAAAGAATAAAAATAGAGAAGGTAAAGATGAGAACAATATATAGCTGAATGCGGGCAGTGGTACAATATATATTGAATGAGGAATCCAAGAGATGTTGAGTAGCTCATATGGATAAAAAAGTACAGCAGTATAGGTTTTTAACCATAATTTCCCTAATTTTACCTTTCCTTCCCTATTAATCAAGTCACTGGATTTCTTGCATCTCAACACCGTCGGGTGAGAGTGATCTCTACTCATAACCTTAGAGCTTCTTTTTATAAAGATGTCCCCACCTCTCCTTGAAAAATTTAGCTGATGCTGCTGTAGTTTTATATCATTTCTTTGCACCCTAGCATGCAAGGATCTATTTCTTGCATGTCTTTCGTACATTGGAGGTTCCTCATAGAATAATGTATCATCTTCAGGGTGCACATCATCATGATTCCAAACAATATTATCATTGTTAGTCCAGTGTGAAACCTCATATGGGAGGGGGTAAAACTCATACTCATCTACAGGAGAAGTTGTGCAACCTTCATCTTCAGCAGCATCAGTATAGCCACACTGCCAGTCATTGCCTCTGTTGTTGGCATGGTTATGTGTCTCATGTCCCCTAAAACTATCATTTTCTCTGTGCATATAATTTCTCGCTGAATCAGTATAAGATTGTCTCTGATATTTGGGGAACTCATCTTCTGTTCTCCCAGACCACGGGGTATCCACATCTAAGGAGGCCCTGTTATGATGTCTACCCCTTCCTGTATATCGTTCTTGTGCTCTATCAATTTGTAGAAACTGCTCTTCATGTCTATTATTCAAAGATTCCATTTCTCGCTCATCAAAAGAAGAGGGAGTTCGATAACTTTTGTTTAAAAATTCAAACTCATCATCAAACCATTGATCAGAATCACAGTTTCTGTCTTTAAAATGACGCCTGTGATGCATTATTTGCCTTTGAGCTTCCCCATCTTTAGCAGTAAAGGAGGAATGCCTTGAATGAAACTGCCTTAACTCCCTATATGAGAAGAGACTCAGGTCATCATCAACATACTGTTTTCTACTAGCAGGATCCCAATCGTCATCTTCATTATATTTTATTAGAGTTCTTCGCTCAAAAAAATACTCCCTCTTATCCCCACTTTTTCGGATATATTGATTTCTATCCTCCCTGAATCTGTCTTCATTTTCCCTATCTGAATATTCACTGTATACTGCCTGATCCAGGTCATCAACATTTCTGTCAGTACCATAATAGCAAGATTGTTTTGCTTCCCAATCATATGGAAGATCATTCCTTTCATGACTTCCAAAATATTGCAGTCGTTCATCTGATCTGTAATTAACAAATTGATGACACCGGGGAGACAGATTCCTTCGACTGGATCTAGGGATGTGAGAGACATTATTATCATTTTCCGTGTGTTTTTGAAGCTTAGAACCGGGCATATGTCTACCACTTTGATGCCTCTGATCCTGCTGTACTGGACCTCTATTTCTTGAATAATAAGATGTATTTACTGGTTTTCTGTTGACACTGATGTTTTTTGAGGTTTTCTCATAAAGTGGCAAAGACTCCTTTAAGCCGGTGTCAGAACTCACCAAATGACTTCTTAAGGGGCTATGATTTCTCTCATTATAAACATGTAAACTGTCTTCAGTTCCCTCAGAATCATTGTCAGAATAGGAAGTCAGACTAAGTTCTTGATCACCAAGTGATAATTCTGGTTCACTCCAGCCTGGATCTTCACTGCATGTGTCAATACAAACTCTACCCTCTGTTTTTATTTCTTCTTCCAGAACTTTACCATCTTCGGAATATCGGTCCTCTTCATCTGGTTTCTGAATTTTAACCACATCAGGAATCAGGTCATTTCTGCGATTGTGAAAAATCAAAGTCCACATCAGTTACGTTATATGTTTAACTCCCTAACTCCACGGTAAATTCTATTCAGGAATTTATATTTAAAAAGGAGAAAATCCTAGAAGTCATTAACGAATTACAATGAAGAATCGGTTTGTAACAAGAAATGCTTGCGACTATATAAAATATGTGATTGTCCATAGAAAGGAAGGTGCTAACCAGTATCAGTAAATTAAAATGATGTCTGATTTCATGTCTCAAGTTTGACTAGTAAAAAATCATTTCATATCCATAAAATCTGATATTTTCCAATGCAGAATAAAAAATGATGTCTGAGTTCGAATCTCCAAAAGACACAACTATGCTCCATCTTGACACAGCTGCGTGTAAAGCTCACAAACGCGACACAGCTGTGTTAGTGTCACGAGTGCAAGAACTCTGAAATAGCCATGAAACTACTGTGTCTCATTTAGATACAGTTGTGACTCTTCTATTTCATTTATTAAAAAAAATATTTTTTTTAATCCTAATGGAGTAAAACGGGTTAAGGAAACCTAATGATGGAGCTTTTGACAGAGTGGAAGATTAGCTTCACACCGCTTGAGTGATCTGGAGCTGAGGAAGGAAATTGAAGGTTGAGGGTGAGGAACATTTTTGTAAAGGGGCTATTTTCTCTTAATCATTATGTATCTCTTTAGGGGTTCTTTTCTCTTAAAGGGGTTCTTATCTTTGACCTAATGATGTTAGTTTTCAATGTTATTTTGGCGTCGTTGGTCATACTTCTAACATGGGAGAAACACACAAAAGCTCTAATTAAGTGAAAGCAGGTCTACATACTACAACTGGAGTTGTCATAATACATCTCGTACACCATATATAAGGAATCGCTGAAATCACCAGACAAATAACAGACCTTTCCTGATCAGACGACACTTCTGATTGTTTAGCATCTTCCAACTGTTTGTTAGATAGAACATCATGTTCACTGGAAGAATTGCTTTTGTTTCTGTTAACTCCTGAAATTAATTCCCTCTCTTCGGATGAATCAAGTACATTGCATTTGACAGAACCAGAATTGTTGTCAGAGGACCCATGCACATTGATCTGCCCAAAGCAAAGACACCCATGATTACTATCACCATACGACAACTACAGCACAAGAGTCATGGAAAACTTAGCGTGAGTGCAAACCTGTATAATAACATCAGAATCTATACTGCGTGGACGCCTCACATCTACGGATGGTTGGCGATCAACCACACTGTCCCCAACCTGTATTGCTCTTCCCTTTGGCTGAAGAACAATCAATCACGAAGTCCCAATATCAAATTTGCATTCAACAGTTCAGAAGAAAGTGTCAAGTGAATTATAAAACTATCAAAAGTGAAATAATTAAAATGTGGCAATTACTATCAGCATACCACTTCACATTTTGAGGAATGAGAAAGTAAGCTCCCTGATACAGGTTGATCGAATTGCTCCTGCGTGGACGCCTGAAAAATATCAACTCCAGTAAGCAGGGTCAAACAAGAGCATTCAGCACAGTAAAACAGCTTAACTGGTTTTACACATTGCTACAAAATGAAGTAATGAACTCACCAAAGACGAACAGTATTGCTTCCAAGTGTTCTCATTTAAACCGAAGTTGAAGTAATCTGTTATGTCAGCACCGGGAATCCTCCACGGCTTCTCCTCAAATTTATCAATGTTTACATCGTATATTTTCCTGTAGGGAAGGGGAACAAGTCAGCTCAGAAGATAACATAATTGAATCCTAGAATGAATAAAACAAATAAAAAAACATGCAAGAACAACAGCATGAGAATGTAAACACTGACCAATGCCAAGGAAGAAAAGATCCAGCAAAGTAACTGGAACTTGATTTATGATTCTGAAAACTATCCCCCCTTCCTTGAGTGAAAGATGAACAATCTTTAGTCAACTCCATTGACTTATTAGCCATCATATTGTTTATAAACATCGACCCTTGAGTCTTCATAAACTACAAAATTAAACACATGTTTCAACTGAATAAATGCTGCCACATTGTTACTTGTAATAATATCAATTACTGAGACAGAAATGTTAATTGAACATCACACATGAGAGGATCCATTCCGGTAATTGAAAGCATAAAGTTGTAATAGAAAACGAACCTTAGAACGGAAAAATTGTGAACCGTAACCGCCTCTGACACAGTTTTTACTACTCTGACCACAATGTGCATCAGAACTCACAAATTGTTGTTCCTGATCAATGCACTCTTCCTGGTTATTTTCCAAAGCTTGACGATGAACAACATCATCGACACAAGCAACGGGACAATCATCATCGTTCAAAACAATATTCAAACCATCCTCGCTCTCGGTATCGTCGTTGATGTTTGAATCTCCACCGCCACCGCCGCCGCCGCCGTCATCATTGTCATGGTGTTGTTGTGGAGGAGAAGGAGATGGAGGAGTGGCTAGAACTTGTAGGTCGGCGTAAAGTTCTCCAAAATCATCATCGCCAGTGAAATCATGTTGTTCCATTTTCATAGAAAACTAGAAAGTGTAAACGTGGGTCACTGATTCATGACATTGACATGATTATACGAACAAGAAGACAGGTTATGTTATGTGTTGTGGCCTATAGGCGGCTGCCTCCTTATCATTCTATGATGTGCTAACCTAAAACCCTCACAATCCTCTTAAACCCTCATCATAATAACCATTTTTTTTTTTACTTTTTGGACAATGTTTTCTAAGGCTGTGTTGTTTTCGCTAAAAATTAGACATGGCAACACAACCCGTACTTGCCGGGTCCCATCTGCCCCCGCCTCAATTTTAATAGGGGAAAGTCGGACTTTTAATTCAGGGCCAGGGTCGGGGGATACTCACACCCGCCCTGCACCCACCTCTGCCCCGCATCCGTATTGTTTTCATTAATTTTGATTTCAACCCATATTGTTTGTAACAATTCAAAATTTCAAAATTTGAAAGTTAAATAGAGGACCAAAATCAACATTTATTTTAAGATTTCTTAACATATGTGGTATTTCCGACACTTTTCAAATCAACAACAATAAATAACAAAATACACTATGGTAATACTAGGTGTATATAATTGATTTTGTTAAACCGTTTTTTCAAACTTATCCAATGTTGTAGACTTTTTAAGGTGCAATTAATGCATCATTTTATTCAACATAAACTGTGAATTTTAACAGGCTTACTGTCAATATTTATTTATTTATTTTTGCTATACTTTTCGCGGGTGGGGGTGGGGGCGGGGCCGGGAAACCCGTCCCTGTTGGGGCGGGTCTGGGGTGAAGTTTATTTCCTCGCCGGGTTTGGGGGCGGGGTGGGTACCGTGAAACGGGGGCGGGGCCGGGTATGTTAAAACCCGCCCCGTTGCCATGTCTACTAAAAATAGTAATAGTTAAGAAGTTAGCTGACAGCTAATAAACTAAGTGAAGTGTTTGATAAAATTAACGATTCGATTTATCGATAAAATTCATGACAAAATTTATATCAATTAATACTTAAGTATTTAGAAGTTAGTAATTAAATTAATTTTTATTCTCTACGATTTAATTTTATATTTATTTTATTTGAGTGTTTTACCGATTCATTTGAATGTCTATACTTTATAAAACAATTTTTTTTCAAGTGATAAACATTAGTAGTTAGATTATTTGTTTTCTCTTTATTTGGGTTGAACCATAATCTTTAACTCTTTGTCCTTTATAAAACTAATTGAACTCTCCAACCTCTTACGTTATAAAACAAATTAAACTTAGCAAATAACAGTTACTCGAAAATATTATTATATGTATTAATGACAATTTAATAATAACAGATAGTTACATTCTCTTCTTTTTTTGAGCAAAGATAGTTACATTCTCTAAAAAAACAGCTGATAGTTACACAATATTATCTTGAATATTTTTTGGTTATATGCACTATTGACAACGAAAGGTATATTGTACCAAAATGACTTATTAAAAATTAAAAAATCTACCACAATTGACCAAAAAAAAATCTCCCACGAAAAGTAACGAAATTAATATTTTTAAACAATGGAACGTATACTGACGAAATTAATATACTATACTATACTATAAAAATAATGTCATCGTGAGCTTAACCCAGTTGATATGGACAATGTATAATATATGCAAGGTTCGGGGTTCGAACGGAAAGTATTCCTTAAAGAAATTATGGGGATAACATATTTGTTTTCTCAAGCCTTGCAACTACAATAATAGGATGTAGTAAATACTATGTTTTGGATTAGTAACACAAAAAACTCCAATTCAACTATTGAGGGAAGATCGTTGGGATAAATTGTTTGTTAATATGAGGTCTTTTTGTGTATGATATAATATTGAGATTCCTGTTCTCGATGATTTTTATTCAACTACAAGATTTAAACGCTCTCGTCTTAAAGAGAATCAACTAATAATAGAACACTACTTTAGAGTTGAAATATTTTTTTTTTATTATCGTTGATAAACAATTACAAGAGTTGAATGATAGATTTAGTGAGCAAACAATGCATTTTTAACTCTAAGTTTTGCTTTGACTCCTAAAGATAGTTATGAAGTTTTTAACATTTATACTTTGCAGTTTTGTTGAAAAATACCATCCCATGAACTTCAATGATCAAGAGAAGATTAAATTGCGTTATCAACTCCGACAATTCATTGTTGATGCTTGTAAAGAATCAAGTTTGAAGAATTTTCAAGAACCATGCTCATGTTTGGTTGCAACCGAGAGAAATAGAATCTACTTCTTGATTGATAGACTGCTCCACTTATCATGATTCTTCCGATCATATTTCTTCGTATCTATTCAAAATATCACAAAAAGCATACTATATTAACTACCACATATTGAAAATTAATAGAGTAAAAATAATTTTCTAACACCTACTATTAATAGGAAGAATATACATGTATAAAACATTGAGATGTTACACCAGCGTATTTAAAAATATATTTTATATAAACATCTTTAAATAAATAATGTGATCTAAGTTTAAATAAATTAGCGAACTAATAAATCAATGATATTAAACTGTCTTTTGATATGCACAAAAAAAAACTTCATTTTGATATTTAACATAAAATTTTAAGAGAATTTGACTATATATTATTTAAATTCTAGTTTATAATAATATAGTTAAATATGCGAAAAATTAATGTATACTAATAAGCAAATGTAAAATTTAATTCAAAAGTACAAAATAAATTTTTACAGTTTAGAGTTTGATCGGATACCGATCCTTAGGTAAAATTTATTTTAAAATAAATTAATATAATATGATATGATATGACATTTAATGATTGGATGATGCCATGGATACATATTGAACCAAACTTCAAAAATATGATATGACGTTTAATGTTTAATGATTGGATGATGTCATTGATACAAACTCAACCAAACTTCATGGTTATCATAGTGTTCAACTTGAATAAATAGATGGATATGATGAAATCTTGAATGCTCATACTACTTAGAAAGATGTAGAATAATGCGCATCTCTAGTATAATTAAATGATATATATTTTTATGTGTGTCCAAATAGTGTGTCTAAATGATTGTGACCACCCAAGCATTTTCGGATAGAAAGCTATAAATCGTAGAGAACATTTTCGGATAGAAAGCTATAAATCGTAGAGAACTGTTATGTTGACAAACTTTTGGTTGCCTAACACCATATATTTATATTGTATAAATGCTATTTTATTTTTTAATTAGTTATTTCTCTCTCATAGTCACCTTAATAATTATAAATTGTATACTTTTATTCTGGTTGTCAAAAAGTTGTTGAAGTTGTTGTATACTTTTAATTCTATATCGTAAGTATGGATAAAAACATACGTATGGCTGCAGAGGTTTGGACCCTTCCCAATTTTTGAAAAAACTATCCTAACAATGCAGATCCTCTAGAAGATTAAATTCAAGATGATCATGAGACTATATAGAGACTAATCATATATATACCTATTCTATTCAACCTAGAAACCTAAATGACTATAAAAAGCCAACTAACCATAACAGAATTGGTTAAATTAGTTACAACAAGAAGTTGATTAACAGATAACTAGTCTCTCTTATTTTGACTCATCTTGTTAGTTTATTTAAATTGTACATTTTATGTAACAGAACTTATAAGATTGAAGCTAAAATCCCAACCACAGCATGTACTTCTGAAATACATCATATTGGTAAAATGGAGCTTTGTCTTTTTGGTAACCTAACAGTGACTACCTGACTGTTACTGTTTGTTTCAAGTCTGAACAAATTGATTCTACAGACAGCTTTCATTGTTGCCAGTTTAATTGCCAGGAATTTTTCTTCTTTATGGGCCCCTCTCTCTTGTATCTATCATCATATATAGCAGAAGAGTAGCTTAGATTAGCAACAATAGTTGTTGCTTGAACTCTCTACTCACGTGTGTACCTTAATTTATGTTTACATAAGACACAATTGAAACAGTTACTCATTGCTAAAGTAAAGAAGTATGACATGTGATATATGGTGAACTCATATTGAAAATTGCTTAAAACTCGACGTAATCACCTTTAAGTAGAAACCAAGTGTCTTCTACAGCCTTATGTTAAGAAAGTAATCTAGTCGGTGTTGATTCAACAAAAATAAGATAAAATTGATATAAGCGGAGTTTTGAGACACTAATTTCCCTTGTTTTTGGTAGAACCACTTCCGATTAGGCGAATAGATCATCGTTTCAATTGTAAGGGCAAGTTATACTATGAATTTCTACTTTAAGAAAGCGACGCCAATCGTGGTTGGAGAGTTTCAAATACAAGGATGAAATTTAGAATTTAGAAGAAAAGTTACATGATATATGCACGCAATGCAACCGTGTCTGCACATACATGCATGCCACTTACTTGAGTATGTAAATATTCTTCTTGTCGAAGTTGAAATAATATTACAGAATAAGAGACTAATACAATACCACAGGAAAGTATTTTCTTATTATTACACATGAGGCTGTTAATGTTATTACTCCCCTATCACTTTCTTCTTATGGCTCAGAAGTTGCATGGTGTTTTGTGTTGTCTCTAGATGCTATTTCCATCTGATTATTTATAGAGAAGGTAATAATCAGAGAAAGAAAAGGGGTAAAAGGGAATATTGAAATTTGAGTAAAGCATGAGCTAAGGCTATAGAGGCAGAAATGTGTTTGACCCACAAAAGGGTTTCTTTCTATTTAGTTTCTTGGGCTAAACCAACCAAAATAATTCATCCAATTCACTTTTAAGATTACGTTAAATAGGTTTGGATCTCATCCCAAAAACTATTGTAAAGTCTGAAATACTGGTCACTGACATTCAGCATAATCGGATGATGTGCATTGTATGTGAGTGTAGTAAACTCTAGAATACCAAGTTTGACTCCTACCTGACCACCATATTGCTTTTACCTTTGTTAGGTTTATCTAATGCTTTCTAATAGCTTCTTGGCTAGAATAAAAATGTTTAGGTGGTAAATTGGAGTACTGTTTTGCATGGCAGTTCATTGCAGAGACCTTCAATTATAGTTTTTTTATTTTTTTTTTATTTTTGCTTTTATACTTAGTCATTTAATTCTGGATTATTAGTAAAAAAACTAATTTTCCTCTTTAGAATAATTGAAGTATAAACTTTATTACAAGGCTAAAATGTTTAAATACAATTTTGAACCAAACTACTTGTCTGTAGTACTTTCTAATTTACACTCGGATAGTAAATACAATAGCTTTTTGGCATTTTTTAATTGTGCATTGAATGGCTGATATCATCCTTTGTGCTCTTGTGATTTTTTATCATATTATTCGTAATTTTAAAATGGTGGAACTTATATAAATTTCAAACTTGTAACCAAAAAAAATATAAATTTCAAACTAATAAAAAAAGTTGTTAAAAACAGAGTGTTAGAATAAATTTTGCTAGCATTTTTCTACCTTTATTTATTGTATTTTTTATTTTTCTTTTTATAAAACAATAAACGATATTCATTCATTTAAGTTTATAGAGTATATTGATACAATACGAATTTAAAGTCGATAAAAAAAAAAGAGGATGAAATGATAAAATTTATTTTATCATGCAAATCAGAACACTCAATGATTCTTAAAAAGTGCACATAATTGCTTACCAATAAAAAAAAGCGTGTATAACTTCTTTTTTTTGACAAAAAATGCGTGTATAACTTAAATGGTTAAATATGATTTTTGTCTTTATAAACATTTCAACTTTTTTTAGTCTCCTTAAAATTTCTTCAATTTTTGGTTTTCGAAAAATTTTAATTCACCATTTTGATACATGTTTTTCAGTCAACTCATATGTATCATTTGAAATTTTGATTTTTTTTTCCCGCATTCATGTTTAGTACCTCACAGAATTATCTCTTGCAAAAGTTTAAATATCTTTAACAAAGGATGAATTAAATCTAAATTTTTATGTTCTTGACACTTAAAATTCATATTTGGTCAAAAATTTCTATATTTTTAAAAGATTCTTATAATATTCCAATCGTTTATACAAAAACTCAATCAAAATCTTTAAAATATATATGAGTTGACTTAAAAGCAATGACCAAAATTGGTTATGCAAAAATTTTAGGGGGCAAAAAGTTGAAGGAAAATTTTAGAAGGACTCAAACAAAAATCAAAAAGCTAAAATATTTATAGAGGCCATAAACATAAACATGTTTAATCCTAACTTAAATTACACATCATTTTCTTGAAAAAAAAATTACACTAATTTTTGTATGTCTTTATCTGGAAAGAAAAATCCAACCCAAAAGTGTTGAAAGAGGTAGTTTTCTTTATATATAGTATAGATATATTTTTTTTTTGTTTTTTTCTTTATCATTTAAAAAGTGTAACAAACTAGATGAATATATTTATACTTACTTTTTCATCATTCCAATTATACCCTTAAACAAGTTTTTCTATAATAAAATTGTTGTTGGTGTCATTAAAAAAAGAATTTAGATTATACTTTTTTTTGTTATATTGTATTATTGTTAGTGTCGTTGAAATAGATAATCATAGTTAGTTTGATTTTTTATAACTTGAAAACAATAAACATTTATATTTATTTTTTTTAGTTTTAATCAAAATCAAATTTTCATAAAAGAAAAACATTGTTGATAATTTTCAAAAGAGCGGAAAGACTGTTTTCGCCAATGAATATAAAGTTTTAAAAGTTTTAAATTTTAATATGTAGTCGTATAAAATCTATGGACCATGCACATTTGATGGTGAGATGAAATGAAACTATTGATAAGAGTGACCTCATCTTCCTCATCCAGTCTCAGTCTATCAGATACTTTCTAAAATATCCAAAACAACTTCACCGTCAATCCATCATTCTCTTTACAACAAATCCACAAATACAAATAAAAGATAGTAGTAGAATTCCACAACTAATATGACTATCACTAACTACACCCCCCTGTTCTTCCTCTGCTTCATAACCCCTCTTGTACTTAGCAATGTTGAAATACATTCAGGTACAAAAAGATAACAACATTTCACTCTTTTTTGAAGTATTTTCATATAATTCTTGCTTGAAACTTATGTTTATCATTGTGTTAGCAGGCCCTTCAACCAAGATTTTGCATTCTTTCAATGAAGACAGAAACGGCTCTATAACACTGTCAGTGAAAGCAGAACATGCACACTCTACTTCCACTAAATTTTCATGGCATGGTATTTAATATTTATGTACTTGTCAATTTATAATAATGTAATCCTTTTATATTCTAAACCTGAGATGATTTTTTATTTTTTTTGGTTTTTTAATATGTGTATGCATGTGGTTTTCATTAGGTTCTTGCACAAACAAAGACATAAGCATTTCACAAAGTAGAGAGACTCTAACTGGAATCCCTAAGTATGTAGTGCAAATTGTCAACACCTGTGTTTCTTCTGAGTGTGCTCCATATAATATCCACCTTCATTGTGGCTGGTTTTCTTCTGCAAGAATAATCAACCCTAAATTGTTCAAGAGACTATCTTTTGATGATTGTTTGGTGAATGAAGGAAAACCTTTAACCTCTAGTCAAATAATAAGATTCACTTATTCCAACTCCTTTTTGTATCCTCTTGCATTCAAGTCTGCCAAATTTTGCTGACTCCGAAAAATAGTCCCGAAAGATTTTCTTGCAAAAAACTAAAAAAGAATGAATTCACAACACAGGAGTACTTAATCTGCAAGAAACTTCAAGCAAAAAAGGCGTTCATTTCACTGTTCTTAGTTGGAAAATGTGGTCGCATGTTAGCATTCCGGAGTACACAAACTATGTAGCATCGACACTTCAGATTGAAGAAATGTCTAGTGTCTAATGTGTCAGCGTTGTATATGCTTTCTCTGTCAATGCTTCATAGCTCAGAACATGAGAACAAAGTTTGAAGAATCAATCAAATTTGTAAACCATCAATAAGTTTAGGTCAATTATGGAAGTTCCATGTTTTTTAGGCTATGTGGTTGAGGCCACAAGTTCTCTTAAGATGAAATGATGCATGGAATGGCCAAGCCCAAGTGTTACATTTGTCTCATTTTATCAAAAGAGTATGGAAAAAAGGTGAAAAAAGAAAAAGAAAATCATCCTTTCTGAAGGCTGACATGGATTACTTTGAATAGGACATTAATTTTACATCTCTTACATTTTCTCTTTTTGTTCCTGTTACATTACCATCATCATAGATCTATAACTTTTCTGTCTTTTCTTTATGGCTTCATATCTCACTTTTCCACCCATGTTGATGATGTGAAAAATATTCTTTTTGCCGGTGAAAATACAGTACTGACAAATTTTTATTGCACTTCTTGGTTTAACATGTTCAGGTTTAGGGTTTCTAGAGTATGACATTTATCAAACTACCCTAAGAAAAAAACAATTTTTTGGTATACCCAAGTATCCTCTACTCAAAATTGTAGAGACTAATCCCTTGAGTCGACTAAGACTATAATAAGCGGCCAAACTCTCATTCAAAAGTTATAACTTAAACCATGGTATCATGATGGAACCTTATAGGAAACTTGAATTGTTGGAGCAAAGAACATTCACATTCATGGAAGTGATAAATGAAAAGGCATCGTTCACGAAATATTAGCTCAACCTAAGCATATTGATCTCAAGGAGTACACATCCGTAATAGACATCAAATTTATCATGCGTAAAATAACATCCTAAGTCTTTGTTCCAAAAGATGAAATTTCTAATGTTTTTTTACTTGGCAAACTAATTGGATTATAATATCTTTCCTTAAAAATTACAATGCATTGTAAGAAGCAAAATGAAATACAAATCGCTACATAAATAAAAATGCTTCTCAACAACAAATAAACTATAGAAATTGCATGAACATTCATCCTTATCTTCTTTTTGAGTTAACAATTTGAGAAAAGAGTGACTAGAACTTGAGTCATCAAGCTCGATGCCTAAAACCTCTTCCTTATTGTCCAATGTGGCAGCATTATGTGAGACATAAGCATCATATACTTTACCTCCTGCTGCAGGTTTCCCTTCATCCTGCAACTGAAGTGCAAACTCAAGTTTCCATAACACATCACCCATTTGAAGGACGAACAAAGCCATTAATTATCACCTATACCCATCTTAACATGTCTCTACAAACTTCATCAAGCACTCTCATGATTAATTTTTCCTTTAAGACATGGATCAATTATATATCTTCAAGATTACCCTTCTTTAGGCTCAACAAAACCCAGTCTACTAAGCTAACTTGTGGCTTAAGCAAGCTAGGGTCAAAAAGTACCACAACAAAAGAGCAAACATTGTCGTCTAAAAAAGCACACATGATCTAAATAACCAAAACTACTTTTAACCATTATGCTAACACGAGTTTGGTTTAGTTTAAAACCACTTTCCGAAAATCTAACACCGGGAAGTGAGAAGCTTTCGCTTCCCAATTTTCAACAAACAGAATATTTGTTGTTTTCACATCGCGATGAATGATGATGGTGTATTTTGCACCAGTGTGAAGGTAGTGAAGTCCCTTTGCAGCACCAATGCAAATTTCCAACCTATGCTTCCATGGTAAAGGTGCTTTATTACTATTGTAAAGATGCTCCCGAAGAGTTCCATTAGCCATGTATATACTAAAATCATTTCGCCCCTTTCTTCACAAAATCCAACTAAGAAAATGGATTTGATCTCTTAATAGCAACTCTAGTCCCCTTTTGTATAACACCTTTATAAACTTTTCCAAAGTCACCAACACCTATGACTATGACCCTTGATTCATCAAAATTCTTCGTAGCATGCAAAATCTCTGCTAATTATGGAAAAATGCTTGCATAATAAATCTTCGGTTTTTTGGTTGGTAACTTACTTCTTCATGTTTTTAGGTGGGAGTAAGTTAGCAGCCCCCTATAAACCACTCCCAATAAGAAAGACTAATCAATTATCATGACAATAGTTGTCTATTCATTTTTTATTATATTTCAAATCTTCGACTAAAACTATACCAAGATTAGCATTGTCAGCCGTGATTGATATCCTTCCAAAAGAAACCGTGATTGATACAAAAGATTGAAATTTTTGTTCGATAATTTGAAGTTCGGTTAAAAGGTAAATACTATTTATTTTAGTTAGAATTCAAACTCGTGTTCTCCCTAAACAATTCGTCTTTAACCAAAACTTATTAACCATTTAAAACCAACTATTAAATTACCTTTCTCTCAATCTCAATATATTTCTATCAACAACAAAAACTATTATCCCATTGGTATATCTAAGACTTGGGGTCTGTTCAATTACATATTTTAAAATATATAAGGACTAAGGAGTACAAAATAACCCTGAACCACTCTTGTCCCTTAGTACTTAGGAATCTCTATTAATAATCACATAAGCATCTTCACTACTATTAAATATTTAATTAACGTCACTAACTATAAACAAATAGACATAGCCAAAGAGGAAGAAGGCCACAAGCATGGCTAATCCGTTGAATCTCACTTCCAACTTCTTCTTCTTCATCTTCACATTGACCATCATCTATGTAGCCTATACCTTCCCTAAACTCGAACCAAACCAAACCAACCTCGTCTTCTACGTCCATGACCATTTCACCGGTGAAGACTCCACTGCAGCTACGGTAGCTGGTAAAACTGGACTTACCTCCAGCATCCTACACTTTGGCACCGTAGCTATAGTTGATGATCCAGTAACCGAGGGACCTACAATGGATTCAACACTCATTGGTAGAGCTCAAGGCGCGTACGTAAATTCGCAGCTTGATGGTAATGCTTTGTACATGGTTTTCTCGGTGATATTCACCGCTGGTGAGTATAGAGGAAGCACCTTGGAGATTCAGGGATCTGATATATTCACAACGAAGGAACGAGAATTTGGAATTGTTTCTGGCACAGGTTATTTTCGGTTTGTTAAAGGGTATGGGATTATGGAAACAGAGTTCATGGATTTAGTTAATCTTAGAGCAACTCTTAAACTCAATGTAACCGTGAAACATTACTAGAATATGTTTTAACAAGAATTGTTAGCATAACATTGTATTAGGGTGGAAACAAGCGAATCAACAACACACACCAAAGACAGGGGTATAAATAAAGTGCTCGAACGCAAAACAATGCTCACCTTTGCAGGTCTTTTGCTAAGATCAAATGTAATATCTATTCGTATAGGTTTAACATCAGATATGTGGCTCGCCTAACAATTGTTCTAAACTGTTCCATAAAGTATTTTTGTGAATTTTGAGTTTTAGAGTACTTCAAAAGTTATTTAAATTTTATTCTTATCCTCAGTAACATATTTGTTACGTCTATTTAGATTTGTTACTTCAAAAAGCAATACTATGTTTTGTGAGGATGAAAATATCCCGTTTAAATTGTTAGGAACTACAAGCAAAATTTGTTATATTTACATGACACAAAACTTATTTAACTCAATCTATAATTAGATTTAATGTTTTCTTTGTAGAGATTTTTTATTTTTTTGAAAGATTCCTTGCAGAGATGTATTCATTTAGAATTTGTCAACGTAGACCTGGTGAATATGTTATGGAAGATAAGGATAATAATTAACTTTTGAAATACTCTAAACATATTCACAATAACTATTAATTGCGGTTTCATTTTTCATCGCCATCTCCTTCCGGAACTGCTTCTCCATACTCTGTTTTCAAATGAGGGAGAGAGGAGAGTGGGACCATAGTCACATGGTTTGCAATTCACTATGGTACGTGGTACGGGTTCGGATACGTGGTTCATAACTTTTGAAGAATTCGGTACGTGACGGGTATACTTAGTCGGTACGCTATGGGTTCGTCGTATGTTTTAATAATAAAATTAGAATTTGTATATGAACATTAATAGTGAAAACATGTGGTTCTTTAAATATTGTGTTTTGTTTGAAAAGCAATACTATGTTTTGTGAATGTTCCACATCGGGCAGTTGCTACATATTGAAAGGAAAAAGTGGCTACAAATACATAAGCTTACCCAAGTTCTACCGTCTAAAACCAAAAGCCACGCGTCTTGAATGGTTAATTGGTGGGGACCAGGGATTTATTTCTTCCCAACCGTGGGGACCAGTGATTTATCACTTGAATACGGCTCTTTACCCAACACATTTTGCATGCGTTCAACTGAAATATTGAAAATATTTATGCTTGAGTTAACTTGAGCTGGTGTAAACTTAACATGACTTAAAATTATGTTTCTTTTAAATTACGTTTTTTTTACATTTGCGAGACTTAAGTCACGCGTGAGTTAACTCACGCTGGTGTAGGCACAGAGATGAATATGATAACACACCTGAATCCCCAATTTGGCTGTTTCATCCGCCGCATAAACCCATACAATTTATCTCCGAGAATAATATTTTCAAAGTGTAAATCAATTCCAAATACAAGAGAACAGAACTCTACCGAACAAAAGATAAGATAGAATATTGCTAGAGCTTGCTTTGAAGAGAATAAACTAACCACCTATTAATTGATGCCAAAGCTTTATCACCACCCAAACTAATAATAGTATTGACTGCAGCATAGGAGAATAAACTAACTCACGCTAGTTTACAAGAAATTACTAGAACTAGACATTGAAAGAAATTGAACTAGCGTGAGTCACGCCGTGTTAGTTAATTAACTCATAATTTTACACATATTTTGATCAATTTGGTTGGTTGGGAGCAAAACTTGCTGGGAGAAGAGCAGAATTCTTATGACTTTCCAGTACTGTTTTTAATTAGTTCAAAGAGCCTTGCTATAGCATGCGAAAAAATCTCAAGAAAGGTTTCTGAAAATTAATTTGGGTTCTGTTTTTAATTAGCTGATAAGCTAACTTAAAAATCTAGAATTGTACCAAAAAAAAAAAACACGGAAGCAACTGGATACATTCTATTCATATAAAATTCAATTATAAGGAACATAAATGCAACCATTGCTTTTGTCCAAAAAACAATGTAACAATTGCAAAATGAAACTAAATAAATCGTACGGGACACAACGAAGGTAACATGTGCGATGGAAACAAAACTGAAGGTGTAGTAATAAATAAATTATAAAGGGTAAACATGAGTTTTAGTTAAATTGATAAGGATAAAAATGGAATAAAATATTATAAGTTATAAGCTATAAGCTCAAACGCTACTTAGAATAACATCTGAAAAATAGTTTATAAGCTCGTGAAATAAGCTATAAACTCGTGGTGAAAAAACATTACCAAACAAAACTTTTTTGGTCAGACGAACTTATAAGATATCTGCTATAAAACCCACTTGGGTTGGCCTAGTGGTATTGCCTTGGAACCTGGGAGTGTGCTCCTCCTCAAGGTCTCAGGTTCGATTCTCTCTGATGCTAATTTGAGGGGGTTAGTTTAGCTTTTTAAAAAAAAAATATATATGTTATAAGCTATAAGCTAATTGAAGTGTCTTCCAAACAGACCTTTGGCCAATCAAAATTGTTGCTCTCCAGAATACATGGAAGACCAGCTGAATACACGTTCCAACTAAAACATGTTAGCTTCTCCTCAGGACAAATTCGGGACAAATTGTTCCCTATGAATAGTATTTTCCTTTTATTTTATTTTATTTTATTTAAATTCGTGTTTGGTGGTGTGGTTTGCAGTTCCCCCATTGATGAGTAAAACCGCAAGTGCATGGTTCTACCGAAGTAGTAAAAAGAGAGTATCGTTCCAATAGGGAGTTGTTCAATTCAATTAACTTTAGTTGATGATTAGAAAGAGTTTAAGTTGCAAAGTTAGAATTTTTAGACGGTTGAAAATAATAATAATAATAATAATAATAATAATAATAATAAAAGAGTCTTGGGATTATTGGTCTGTCATGGTGACAAACCCTTCTCAAATCAAACCTCAAACCTAGAACTTTATGTTAGACCTTCTTTCTAAAAACAAATTTCTATTTAGCCTATCACATCTCCTTTCGGTCTCAGTGAGTGTGTTTCTCTAGCAATCACGCCTATTTTCATGGTTGATTGCTATTGAAATCCTTGAAGCTCGAAACTTTATTGTCTCAAGGTTTGCTAGACTATTTTCATGTTTCGCAATCCTTGTCTATATTCACTTGTTCCAATATTAAAACTTCATCTTTCGATCCATCGATAAATATTTGTTATTGATTATAAGAACGGTGAAATAGATTAGAAATTAGGGTTACATAAAATTAGGGTTTAAGGCTTGGTTTTGATTAGGATTACGTCATTAGACTTATCCAATAATCCCAAGACAAGAAGAGTCTACCCACTCATGTTCATTGTAGACATAGAGAAGAAGAAGAAGAAGAAGAACATAAATAAAATAACAAGAAAGTAAAAGAAATAACTTTTATTAAAGAAGACAATTGTCACTATTGAATTCTAAGAACAAAAGATGAATTGTTGTGATAGCTAACTACTCTATTTATAGTTTACAATGACTTAAACCCTAAGAAAATATATCACTAGAATGTTCCACAAGAAACCACGAGCTTTTAGGTCAGAAGTAAACTGATAGGTAGCTTGTCTATGAAGCAAAAAGCAGCAAAAGGAATCCTGAAGGCTGGCACAGCCTTGTGGCTGGTGGCACGGGCCGTGCCAAGTCTTTGACTTGGGGAATGTCATATTTTTGTACTGAATCTTCGTATTTTCAACCCAAATCAGCTCCAAATCCATTTCTTTTGCTCCAAGACTCAATCTTTAGAATATTTGTTCATGAAATTAAGTAACTTGCAATTGAAGTAAAATAGTTCTAAAACGGAAATAATATTAAATAAAACGGAATCAAATATAAATAAAACAGACTCAAATATTATATTAAAAACACTAATTATTGACTCATCACCCATATCTGACGAATTCTTGGGTGAATTGCTGCGAACCGGTACTCAAAAGTACCGCGAACCGGTAAGTACAAACCAATTCGCGGTTCACCTCAAAACCCACGAATTATGTCACTACGAGTGGGACAAAACTGAGTGTGAAAATATGCAAATGTTTTCATTTTTTATCGTAATAAATCTAGACCAATGATTAAATTGAACCGTGCTTTTTGTGTGCTCCATTTAGAAATGGCGAAAAAATCCTCACCCACGGATATACGCGAACAAAATCCGCCAGACACTAGACATATGCCTTAATGGATTTCCACATATAAAATAAATTGATATTTCAACTATCCGTTATTGAATGGATACAAATGTAGGTTTGGTGGTATCTGCACTAGTGGATATTCGCACTCATTATTAAACTAAATAAATTACATTCCTTTCAACTTTAGTAAATAAAAGAGATCATAATACTATATAAGAATAATGCTAGCAACACTCTCTTTTAAACACCCTATTTAATACCCACTCTCTTATTAGTTTAAATCATTGTGGGCCTACACTTTGAAAATTGAACACACATAAAGTGATGGGACATACATTGATTTCATCCAACAAAAGAGTGGGTGCTAGAGAGAATGTTGAAAAGTGAGTGTTGTTAGCATTCCTCTACTATACAATATTATTACAGATGCTTCGATTCTCATCTAAAGCAAATCAACCTATAATATTACCCTTTATTTATGGTTTTTTTTAAATCAAGAAACTATTTTTGTTAAATCTAATTAGCTTTTTTTTATTTTGTTATAAATAATATATGAATATATGTTTTTGAAAGATGTTTGGATATTTTTATTGTAATGTATTTTTTAAGTATTTATAAAAAAAAAAATGATATCCATAGATATCTATATATACCCGTGGATACTTCAAAATCCGCAAATTATCCGCTTAATGAATATCTATACGGATATGGAGAAAGCACGAATGTCATATTTATCTAATAGAATTGACACGAATATTATATTTTTCTTTTTTGAGTGGGGGTGAGGATATTGAACAATAATTTTTTTCTTGAGGTCCATCACTTTGGGAGGCTCATCTCGGTTGAACTCTTTCTACTCTCCAAAAATGTCCCTGCTGTAATGGATGACAAAATTGGTTTCTTTCAAAAAAAAAAAAACATGCTTTCTTAAGATTTAACGTGTTGTATTTTTAGGGTTGGATGATTTAAGTCCACAACTTTTGATTGAGCTGTATTGAAAGAGACCTCTGAGGTGCAAATGGCAAAAGCGTTGATATATGTCAATAGTCACGTGTGTAATTGATATCTAAGCAAATATGCCATAAAACGATTGTTGTATATTAATACGCATCTTCAAGTCATCTAAGCACAAGTAAAAGAGAGCATGGCCAATCCACTAAACCTCACTTCCAGCTCATTTTTCTTCATCTTTACATTGATCATCCTCTATGTGGCCTACACCTTTCAAAAACTCGAACCAAACCAAACCAACATCCTCTTCTACATTCACGACCACTTCACTGGTGAAAACACCTCTGCAGTCACCGTTGCCGGTATAAATGGACCCACCTTTAACATCCAACACTTCGGCACCGTGGCAATAATTGACGATCCAGTAACAGAGGGACCTGCTATGGACTCAACACTCCTTGGTAGTGCTCAGGGCGTGTACACAAATTCGCAGCTTGATGGCAAAGCAGTGTACATGGTTTTCTCAGTGATATTCACTTCTGGTAAGTACGTAGGAAGTACATTGGAGATGCAAGGATATAGTTTATATACAACAAAGGAACGAGAATTTGGAATTGTTTCTGGCACTGGTTATTTTCGGTTTGTTAAAGGGTATGCGGTTATGGAAACACAGTCCGTGGATTTAGCTACACTGCGAACCACTTTTAAACTCAATGTAACAATCAAACATTATTAGGAAAACTTCATGAGTGGCTCTTCTTCAACTGTATTATAGTGTTGCAGTTGTATTTCAATTCAAATTTGCAGATGTTATGAAACTTTTATAATGAATGAGTTATGATCGTTAGATTCACTACTTATGTAGTTAATTAATTAGTTACTCCTGATTTGAAGAAATTTAGAAATATCAACATATATATAGCTTCAAGAGTATGATTACATAAAAAATTTACTAAAAAAGAGTATGAGTTTCAACCACTGCATAATGGACTCTTTGGAGTTAGTTTTGATATATCACACACTCTAACGCAATCCACGTGATTAAGAATGGAGGCTTTATATCCTTCGATTCGGCGGCACAGCTGCACTCGTCGAGGATCTTGTAAAAGAGGAACCCACTAACTATTGATTCAACAGTCATCGGTAGAGCTCAAGATGCGTAAATAAATTCGCAACTTGACCGCAAAGCCTTGTACAATGAGATGACAGGAATTCTTATGTGGGCATAAGAATTAGGCATTCTCACAAAAAAGTATAACGCCAAAGCCTTATATGGATTAGTGTGTCACAAACATGCAATAAATAGTTAAACAAAAGGCAAACATCATCTATGTTAAATCCTTTCGAGGAAAACCTATTATCTTCTAATCATTTTTTCTCACCCAATTGTATTGGCAACGAAAGATGTTTTTTCAACCTTTGCCGACTGTCTAACCTTATTGGATTAGATTCAGTCCGTGGCCTAATATAGTTGGCAAATTAGACTGAAAGAAAGCATACCTCTTGTCTGAAGGACAATATCAAATCATCTGAATTCTCATGTTTTACCTTGACAGCAATGTCTTAAAAAAACATGAATATTAGCTGATGGTAGCCAAACACATTTAACAGGCCTACCAGAAATCCTAATGCTCCTTGGTTCAAAAATGTCAAATTTGACACATTAAAGGACCTCAGTATATTAAATGCATAGACGTAAATTTGCATGATCAACGTGTATGAAAAACTTACCTGCAATCATACACCCACAAAAAGGGACAAAGTAACCACAAGCTTCAAAGAGATCTTATCCTAATAAATTGCTTGTAGAATATCCTTTTATAATGCATGAATATGAAACCACAAATTTGAGGAAAAGAATATAATTATCCATACCACAGGGTATGGTATACGGTTCCACAACAACCTACAATCCGACAACGAAAAGATAAACGGGAAACAAGTATAAAATTCACAATAACCGCTGATATCTAGATATTTGGGCTCGCAAGCTTGGACTCCTTAAATTATCAAAATCCCAAAAGAAGCAAACAAAATTGAATTATGCTCTTTATCCAATCTGCTGTTTCGCTCATTCCCAAAGTAAATGTCCAAAATACCTTTACGTGACTTAAGTCACGCTAGTATATTTTTTACGTGAGTTAAGTCACCGTGACTTAACTCACGCACGTTATAGCTCAGCGTGAGTTAACTCGCGCTAGTTGGCCGGTGGTTATAGCTCAAGAACACACGTTTTTTGGACGGTGGTCAATGCATTTGAATGGTTTTTACACTTTTTTTTTAAGTTTTTTCACGTTTTTTGACCTCATTAAGTGTTATGTTACCTTAAACCACCTATAAATACCCTCACAGACTTCCTCTTTTCTTCACATTATTTCCCCCCACTCTCTCCCCCTTTTTCTCTTCTTCTTTTTTGCTTCTATAGTCTCTAGGCTCTTTATACTCCTTTAGGTATATACCAGTGGCTTTTGGGGAAAGTAGTGGTCCGCCAGGTTAGGAAAAAGGGCATCACCCCTTGAGGTAAAATTAGGTTTGCTTCCTTTTACTCCCAAAATCTTTTTACCGTGGGTAAAAAGAATCATCATGGGGGTATAAAAGGAACCAAATTTAAATTTACCTCAAGAGATCTTGATGTCTTTTTCCCCAACAGGACGGATCACTATTTTCCCCAAGAGCTATTGGTATATATCGAAGAGGGTAAAAATTACTTTTTACCCCAAGAGGGTAAAAAGATATTAAGTAGATTAATGAATTCAAATAAAATATATGTATTGCTTATTGTAATGTTTGAATGATATTAATAAAAAGAGAGTTATATTTATTAATTTTGTTTTTTTATTCGTATTTATATTTGTATTTATTTTATATTTATGATTATGTATTGAATAAATAAATATTGAATAAATAAAATCAAATAATTATTAATATTGAATAAATAAAGTGAACAAATGATTTAGAATAAAGTAAATAAAATAATATAAAGTTACGTATGCGCCACTTAAATAAATTTGAATATGCATCACTTAACTCAGCGTGAATTAGAATAAAAATTGCGTATTGAATAAATTCGAATAAAGTTACGTATTAATTTTTTTTTGAAAAAAGGCCTAATTAAACTCAGCGTGAATTCGAATAAAGTTGTGTATTGAATACTAAACTCAACGTGAATTCGATTAAAGTTGTGTATTGAATAAATTCAAAAAAATGCCTAATTAAGTATTCAAAAAAACGTGTTCTTGACCAAATACCACCGGCCAACCTAGCGCAAGTTAAGTCACGCTAGTGTGTTAACCTTGGCATGAGTTAACTCACGCTAATGTTAACCTTTGCCTAAGTTAAGTCACGCTACTATGGCCAGTTTTTCATGCATTGTACAATAGTTTTTACACGCTTTTGTTAATTTTTGCATTTGTTTCATGATTGCGTATTTAATTAAAAAATTCCGATAAAGTAAATAAATAAAATAGATTAAACTCAGCGTGAATTCGAATAAAGTTGTGTATTGAATAAATTCGAATAACAGTTACATTACATTACATTACATTACATAAACGACATGTATGTCAACTATATATGTTCATAAATATGTCCAATCATTACATTATATTACATTACATTCGGGAATGCACCTTCCAACTACAACAGCTGTCTTGCCTCTGAAGGGGCAAAGTCAAACTTGCTAAGCAGCAGGACTCCAGCATTCGTCCAAAAGTCCTTTTGTTTCATTCAAAAGGTTAAATTCTTGTTGGTCTTGATTTTAAATGATAGTATCCAAGTGCCAACGGAATGAGGTCCAGACATTGACACTTCAATACCATCATTTAAACGAAGCCAACAAGAATTTAACATTTTGAATGGAACAAAAAAACTTTCGGGCGAATGTTGGAGTCCTGCCGTTTAACAAGTTTGAATTGCCGCATCCAAAGGAAGACAATTGTTGTAGTTGGAAGACATCTTCCAACTACAACAATTATCTTACCTTTAAATGAGGTAAATTCAAACTGGCCAAACAACAGCTATCAAGCATTCACCCGGAAGTTTTATTGTTTCATTCAAAAGATTAAATTCTTGTTAGGCTTGGTTTAAACGATGGTATTCAAGTGTCAAAAGAATAAGGTCCATTCCTTGACACTTCAATACCTTCATTTAAACCAGCCCAACAAGAATTTAATCTTCCGGGTGAATGCTTGTTAACTGTCGTTTGGCAAGTTTGAACTACCTCATTCAAAGGAAGACAATTGTTGTAGTTGGAAGGTGCATTTCCCTACCTAATCACGAACTTCTGGCGGAATCAAACTTTTGATGATATCTTCAGTTGATCTCAACAACGTTACCCGCATATCGATCCACTGGAACATGTTGTGCTCCCAAAACATGCTCGTCACGTTTTCGTCGTTCTTTAACTCCACCCAAGTGAACGATACTCTCCCCTCGTCGAGTTGGACGTTTATACCTAACGTATTCCACCCTCCTCGTGTCTCTGGGGTTGACTGCTTGGTTGAATTCATTCAGTTGATCCTTGAGACCTCTTAACATTACGTTAAGGAACCGAACCTTCAACCTTTGAGGTTCTCCGCCATTGAATTCTGCATGAACGTCGATCCACCCGGCCATTGCTTTAAAACTACACAATAAGAAATTAAACACAATCAATGCAAAACTCATTCAAACATTTCATCAAACACTTGGAGTGCAAATTATACATAAACCCTAAAAATGATAACTACAACATAAACATGCAAACATCTAAATAATTAAGCAATATAAGTCATTTGCATGTAACATTGT
>Ga0228710_1000896_pt1 | contig 42035 bp, 21 predicted proteins | sample MedpolnodulmetaG_FD_177995 | JGI IMG/M metagenome (GOLD analysis project Ga0228710, IMG submission 177995) | Root nodule microbial communities from Medicago polymorpha collected in Santa Monica, California, United States - pink nodules | ecosystem: Host-associated > Plants > Roots > Nodule... | reverse complement strand
ATTGGAAACAAAAAGCTTGAACAGAAAGTCAAAAACCAAATTGAAGATGTGAACAAAAATCAAAGATTGCACAATAGAATCCCAACAACGATCATCATTTCATATATACTCTATCCAAACTGATATCCCTTCCACACACAAATCACATTCAGTCCAGAAAATGCCACTTGATATGAAATCCCATAAAAGATGCTACCCAAAAGCAATGAATTTATGATCAATCTAGCCGCAACAGAGGCACAATACAATTCCAAAATATAGTAGCTAAATAGTTGACAACACAATTCCATAATCTGACCTGGTCATGAACAATAACAAAATTGAAGATATAAATTCTCTTCTATTGATGAAATTGGCAGAGGAGGAGTGCCCCGTTTTCATAATCATTACCACCATCCAAATCCTCTTCAACCTGTATAGGGAAAAAAACATTAAATAGTAATTGGATAACAAATGGGTTATGAAATGATGATTTGAACATATATGCAGAAAACTACAAAACTGAATCGGTGAACCCCCAACATGAGATTTTTGGGGAACCTGAAAACTACAAAACAAATTGTGATAATATGATGATGATCAAAACGAATTTGAAAAGGATTATAAATGGTGAAAACCCTATGGAATAAAAGCACCACCGCCTCTTTCTTAGATCATTTGTTGATTTGGATTTTGAAGCAACTCTTGAAAAGATAATGAAAAGAAAAGAAAAAAAACAAAGGAAAGAGAGAGAGGGAATTCAAGAAGATGAATTAAGAGAAGGTATATGATGATTTTTACCTTGGAGAGTGAATTGAAGAAGACAATAGGTGTATGTTTCCAATGAGATAGGTTGCAAGGCCATTCATAAGCACGCGTTTTTTAAACTGAAAACATTAATCGGTTGTTATCATTTACGATGCAAATGAGGCAGGCTGTAAAAGCTTCCTTAGTAAGCTAGGTTTAGTTGCTAAGGAGGGAATTAAGACATTTAATTAGGGTGGGATTAGATACACCTGTAAAAGCTTCTTAAGGAAGCTAGGTTTAGTTGCTAAGGAGGGAATTAAGGCATTGAATTAGGGTTAAACAATTGTTTAACCTTACAAGCTTTTAGAATAAGAAGATAAGGCTGAAAAACACATGCAAAAGACAAAAATGCCCCTGCAACAGTTAACTACTGAAGTAAAGAACTGGTTGACGAAAAAAAGAAAATGCCGAAGAACTCATCAATTTGTTTTTGAAAATATTATGCTATGCTTGGAGTATACTAACTTTTAACAAAGAGTTCCATCAACATCACAAACAGAAAAACTAAAATTAAACATTTATGCCAGACATGTTTGGTACACCATAGAAAGTTCAAAATTTACAAAACAACACTATACAAGCCATTGATTAAATAAACACCATTAATCTTAAATGATGCGAAATTCACATATGAAACAACCACCCCAAAAAAATTCAGTGTAATAAACTAAATTATAAAGTCAATAGTAAATTAATGTGATGTGCAATGCTGCGCCCACAGATCTATGCGTTGGTGAAATTTATGACATGATAGGAACTTAAAAAAAAAATTATGAGTTCTTCGGCACTTAAGTGTCGAGGGTTCTTTTTTTTTTCTTTCCTTTTTTCGTTGGCAGTTAACTGCCGAAGGAACTTCGAGAGTTAACTACAGTCTTTTACATATGTTTTTCAGCCCTATCATATGTGTCAACATCAATTTCCATCAAACAATGTCTTGGGTTCCAACATCACTCATAAAATAAACACACGCAATCTTCAACCTATTTATACTCCAATACCAAGACAAAACCTTATTATTAAAAATCCTGTCATTGCTCGCCTCCCAAATCACCCAAATAGTAGCATGCCAAACTAAAGAAGCACCAGGGCGAAGCTTCTTGGGGCCCACCTCATTTGTTCGACAATTTAGTTGCATAAACAAATTCGGTGGAATAATAATATTAAATTGCAACCACTTTAACAGCTCGAACCAAATGTGCGAGATCACCTCACAATGGAGAGAAAGGTGAATCAACTTTTCCTCAGAATAACCACAAAAAATGCTATCTACCATTACTGGTCTCTACAACTTATAAATATTATAAGTGGAGTTCAATAGAAGATAAGAAATGACTACATTTTCAACTCTAAGGTACCCAAAGTGGAAGTGGTACTGGTAGATGCAATCGAGAAGCTATATTGGGAATGGTTTTTTGGGTAATAACTCGGTTTCTCAATGTCTTTACTACGAAGGGTTTACGGTTTAATCTCCTCTTTACCTTGTCAGCACTTCATTTTTTTATCAACAAAAAAAAAGAAAGAATAAAACACAAAATTGTAACCAAAAAAACAAAAAATAAAAATACTCATTACATAATTATTTACTCCCTCCATCCCATTAATTAATTGTCGCATTTGTGTTTGCACGATTTTTAAAAAAATTATTAGTCGAGTTGATTTTGATGGTAATATTAATATCATTTACTAAAATATTAATTGTAGTTAACAAAGTAGTTAAATGTAATAAAATTCAAAAAATAAAGGTATATTAATAGAAAATAAATTATACATTGTTATTCTTAAGTGACAACTATCCAGAGAAAGGAAAAAAGATACAAAAACATTTAAAATGGACGGAGAGAGAGTTACGTTTTTTTAATAACAAAGAGAATTTTATTGAATAAGATAAGATAAGTGTAACTGGTACTAGATTTCCACTATGTGATGAAGTACAACCCGTAGTCACTCCACTCTAAAAAAATACACAACCAAGACCAGCTACCCACATCTAGAAAATAAGTGAATGGACATAAAAATTCAAGTTGTAGTTAGTCCGATTAAAAATTGTTTTTAAGATTGGTCAAATTTGAGGGCAATGGATTGAATAAAAACTGAAATTATTGTTCTTATTAAACAACGGTACATCTTTTTGTCTCAATTACAAGTTATCTAAAATATTAAAAAAAAAAAATTTATATTCTATTATTTTTTGTGTTGTGTTATTCTGTCTTATGTTTTTTTTGTGAAATACTTATATTTTAACATATCAAATGCAATGATTATTCAAAATTTTGATAATGTGAAAGGTAAGTTCGTTGCGGTAACAATTTCTTGGTACCACGGCTGTACTTGTCTCCTTGACAGTATCATTTTTAATTACTTAGTTTTTGGCTACTTGTTTGTGTGTTGAGTCTTGAGTTGCATCCACAATGTCTAATTTTTGGCACCATCAAAGCATCTACATGGAGAATACGGTTTCTTGGTGTTTAAATGAGACTCATGCGGACAGACGTATCGTTCATTTATCATTTTTAATAATAGTATATAATAAGAACTTAATCCCTCAAATTTAGTACCTCATACAAATTTCTCAAATGAGACCAACTAATAATTTTATATCATCTATCAATAACTCTGTATCATCATATTTTAGTATGTTAGGACCCGCAGGGAAAGAGAGAATACTTATATGAGACACTCTTCAAAATAGGTGTCATATGATATTTAATATATGGGACCCACAAAGAAAGAGAAAGTACCTATGAGATACCAATGCTTATAGGGATAAGTCACTCCTCTTGTGGATGGTCTTAGGGTATCCTTGCTTCGGTGACGTAAAGGCGTATCATTATAGCCTTTTTATTCTAGTATTTCCTACTAGTGTCTCTGAATCTAACTCAGGTACACCTTATACTTGAGTTGAGCTTTCTCAATATATTTAGCCGTTTAAAAAACCTACACTAAATTATCTTCTATCTCTCTCTTAATCTAAATCTTTCTTTTGATTGTATTTTATTTAAGAGAGATAGGGAGAGAGAGAAAGATAGTAGATTGAGAGAGAGAGAGAGTTAGGAGAGAGAAAAGATAAGGAGAGAATCCATATCCCAAAAAACCTTATACAAAGCTCAGGTTGATTTCAAGTGGCACTATTAACGGTTATTTAAGGTGTATGCACGACAACTAAGGAGACAATGTTTCATTGAAATAATTTTTCCGAATTTTATAGTAATTTACAATATTGTCGAGATTAATGATTTTTTTATATTAGTACTCCATCTGATCTCGTAGAGAAAAAAAGGCACACATATTAAGAAAATTGATTAACATATGTAAGTCACGATAAAAAAAAGTACATCTTCCCAATTTTATAGTTGCCTTGAAATTCTCACGATGAAACATTTTCATCAATTATTAAAAAAATACTATAGTCAGCCCCTAAACAAAACCGATGAATGATTCTATGACCTCTTGTTGTAAATAAATCTAATTGGAAGAAATTTGGAAAATGTTAAACATGGCAATGTGACCATGAATTGAGTAAATGAATCTAAAATTAATAAGGGTAAAATTGGAATAGTTGCATTTATTATAATAATTGTAATAGACTTTTGTTTATATATTTAAGTCCATCACCTTTTTTTTTGCTGCTTTCATACAAGACCGAAGGGAGCTGATAACAGAGCATCATATGACATTTTGACTATGTTTTTAGTATTTTTTTCGTTGCATTTGAAGACAAATAAGATGAGAGTTAAATGAGTTAACAATGGTTTCAGGAACATATTGTATTGTTTTAACTTGAGTCATTGTAATTCAATTTTATCCTAGATCATACAACTCCATAGATGTTTTGAGTGTTTTGTAGTGAGGAATCATGTAAATCAACAAATCAAAACACCACGTGAAGGATAAGGATGAAGAATTGAGGATCAAGGGTTCTTATTTACAATATACCAATGATACTCTTTTTTTTTCCGAGGCTTGTGTTGAAAATGTATGGTGCATGAAGGCCACCCTTAGATGGATCTAATTGATTTTGGGCCTTAAAGTAAAATTTTCAAAAAGAAGTAGCTTGATAGGGATTAATTTTCTTGACTCCTTTTTGGTTCCAGCTTCTTCCTTACTAAAGTGTAAAGTAGTTGCTCTTCCGTGTCCTTGCCTTGGGTTGCCGGTTGGAGCAATCTCAAAAAAGATGGAGACTTGGAAGTCGGTTATTGACACATTGGAGAAAATGTTGGGTAGTTGGAGGAATAGATTTGCGAGCCTTGGTAGGAGAGTGGTACTCATTATTTCAGTGCTGGCCTCAATTCCAATTTTTCTTGCTCTCTTTTTTAAAAACGCCTACCAAAGTATGGAAGGGGTTGGTCGAAATCCAACGGCATTTTTATTGGGGGGAGGGGGCGAAATAAAATAAGAAGATTCCTTGGGTGAAGTGGGAGGTGATTTGTAAGCCAAAAGAGGAGGAAGGTTTGGGAATTAAAGACTTGAAAATCTTCGATTTGCCACTCCTTGAAAAGTGGAAATGGCCTTTGTTGAATGGGGAAAAGGCCTTGTGGAAAGATGTGTTAAAGGCGAAGTATATTGAAGATTTTGACTATCCATCAAAGATTTTTGAGAAAAGTAAATTTAACCTTGTAACGCCCACACTAAACGTATCTAGAAAGTTTAGCATGTGCATTATCTTTAGTATTGGATACATTAAAATTTACAACACAAAGACTTTGATTGATTATTTTATACAACAATACGTGTTCGTACAAACAACAATACAATACTACTCGTCCAAAACATAGTAAACACATCCTTAAAATCCTTAACATCCTGCAGCGGGTACGAACGAGCACTTGCTGATTATCCATCCGGCTACAAGCTTGCTAAATCCTGCTAAACCAACCTGCTTATCTGAAACAAAAAGGATTGGGATGAGACATAATGTCTCAGTGAGTTCTACCTAATCCTAGGCTATAGGTAACCTCGGGGGAAACCTAGGGTCACCACGTGTCTACAATACAACCTGACGGTTGATTATACGTGTGTGGATCATACATACTTAGACGGTCGGGCATGCTAGGGCCGTCATAAGGTCCTTCATATCATAGGCTAAAAGGCTTGTCTTACATTCTACATGTCATGGCGGTCAGGGGAACTTAGGACCGCTATGTCGAGGTATGATAAACGCACCAAGACCTAATCATAAAGCATTCATGACATGTTCCTGAACTGGACGATCGAGGAGATGCTAAGACCGTCGACAGTTTATCTTCATGAACTTGTTCTTATACATAAGCTTACATATGTTTAGTAACATATCATAGTCGTATACAAAGTCATTCATTATGTTAGAAGTTAGCGTGTAACAAACAACATTATCTTGGTTCGTTTTACGGAATGCATCGAGTGGAGTAACCCCGAATACAATCCCTTACTTTACCGATGAATTCCTAGCTAAGGTACTTGGACTCCCTCGGTGTCGTGCGGGCCTACCTTGCGGAGCGTATCCCGTCCCCCTTAGCGTGAACCTCTCGTATCCCCCTTGGCGTGGATAACAGAAAGACACGACACCTACATCTTTCTTATAGTCTTATACGTGCGTAAAGATCTTATAACTTATACTTACATTTCTTATTTACCACGGGTCCGTAACCTACCCGATTAGCGGTAAATTACTTGCTTGCTTATTCATTCTTGTTCATTCATACATATACCTAATGTACTTAGGTTACATGATAACTTACTAGTTCTCGACGATCTACGTCGAGGCTTTAGGGTTTTCCCATGCCTAGATTCTTTGCTACCCGAACATAAGCATATATAAGCTCTCTTGGGTCATTCTTTTCCTATGTGTTAAGATTGTCCATGATTTTCATTTCAAGAGATCATTCGATGTTATGTGCACTGATTAGATGATGTTTAGGGGTTTAAGCGTTGGAAAACATTACGTTCAAAAGCCTCAGACTGCACTAAGGCCCCTTAACAAGCCAACAAGCCATAGAAAAGTGGGAGAAAGCAGAGCCAACTCGCCTATGGCGTGTTGCTGTTCTGGGGAAACTCGCTATAAGCGAGTTTTAGGCTTATGGCGAGTTTCTTCGGGTCTGTAGTGCAGATTTTGAGTTTTCACCCCAAATTCATCCCATTTTGATCCTGCAATGCACACTACATGTCCAGCATCTTGTATAAACAATAACACACATATTTCATGGCAATTTTAACACAATACAACAAGCATTAACATTTGGGTACTAAATTCACATAATTTTAAACATAATACAATTCAAGGTTTTCTCACTAGAATTGCACAAACCCAAGGTAGGAAATCTATCTATAGAACTCACTTATTGATTAATCTCTGCAATGACAAGCTTCAAGTTCCAATTTCACCTCACACCATTCAAACCCTAGCCTCTTGAGTCTCTTGATCAACATGCTCCTAGATCCTCCAAATGCAATACTAGTTCCAATCACCAATTGATTCTTGTTCTTGAGCTAACCATGCACAATATTTGATCATCAAGAGCAAAGCTTGGAAGGATTTGGGTGGTTTAGAGAGGAGGAGGAGGGCGATGCTTAAGAGAGAGGGAGGAGAGAATTCTTGAGCTCTAACGTAGAGAGAGAAAGAGCAAGCTCAAATGAAATGTTTGTGGCCAACCTCCCTTATATACCATTTGTGTGCAAATATTATTTTGCCCTTCGTCTTAATCGTGTTTTCTCCTGACACTGATAATTAATCTGTTCTTAACCGACTTTGCATAATAGTATCTTCCATCATGTTGAACCTCTACATATACTTGTCCTTGGACACGTTCGACTAATAAATTTCCACTAACTAATGAGCGGGATATTACAAAACTCCCCCCTCTTTGGTAGAAAGAAGTGTGTAATCTAGGGAAGGTAGGTTTATGGAGTATGCAAAGAAAAAGGTAGGTAATGGAGAATCTACATTCTTTCGGGATATTACAAAACTCCCCCCTCTTTGGTAGAAAGAAGTGTGTAATCTAGGGAAGGTAGGTTTATGGAGTATGCAAAGAAAAAGGTAGGTAATGGAGAATCTACATTCTTTTGGCATGATATCTGATGGGGCATAATTCCCTATCTCTTGTCGTTTCACGTTTATTTTTGTTGTCTCTTCATGATTGGGTATAAATCTACAATCCCTTTAAAAATTTCTAAATTGAAAGTAGCATTTTAAAAATTGAGCAACTGTTTAATCCCATACACTTAAATATAAAGAAAATAAATAGTTTTAGTGTAGCTTCTAATTCTTTCATTTATGTCGTGGTGTTTACCATTTTATTCTTTTGATATTATATTATTTAAAATTTTAATTAAATTTCATTACATACATTATAGAACAATATGGATGAAGTCAAGGAAGAACTAAGGAGCATTCATATATATTAGAGTATAGACAAACATTCTTACAATAAAAAATGGTAGTAAAAATATTTTTAAACAAACTAATCAAAGCATCATTCATGTGCTAAGATATTTAATTATGAAATTTATTTAGCTTTGTAAACTTAAAATTGCACAAAATAATAAATAATGTTTTTATACCTAAATAATTATTCGTTCACAGTAACTGATGCATGTATTTCTGTAGAATAGGGGCAACAAGTTTTCTGTAAACGGATTCTGTAGGGTGAAAACTGTCCCAAAACACATAATCCAAATCGTTGGGACAAGTGGGTTGCAAATGGTTGCATAAATAAGTAACTTCTAGTGTGCCAGTGCCACAACATCCTCTGTCTCCAACTTCATACCCTACAAGTTGAAAAGATTTTTTTTTTCAAAGGTTAAATCTTCAATCAATTGAGAAAAGCATTAAATTTTTCTTTCCACAAAAACACTAAGATACTTTTAAAAGATAAATGAAATCAATATGAAATTAGGAAAAGTGATAGTTACACATTTTCTTTCTTTTTTTATTGAACACCTCTTTGTAATACTATTAAATTAACAGAATTTTATGTGGATTCTACTATTTTTATCGTATTCATTCTCAAAATAACGAGATATCCTGACATGAGTTTTATCTAATAAAAGACATAGTGAATTACTACCACTCCTAAAATAGAAGTATTATTAGCAAATTATTAAGTAATTTTCTAAAAATTCATTTTGCAACATAATTACTTTATGAATGATTTCTTAAATTGTTTGATTGTGAATAATCTATTAAGATGAGATATTATTTGAAAAAATCTAAACCTCTCATAGAGTAAGGATAAGGTATAATCTATGAAGCACAAACGCTTTTCAAATTACATGTCCGATGTCGGACACATGTTTGGTGTTCAACATCGACATAACATTGATACTTATGATTACATTAAATTATGTCATTTTCTTAAATGATAATCGATGTCGATGTGTCAGTGTCTATTTTGTGTCCATGTTTTCTAAGATCTAATTAATATTTTTTTAAAAGTGTCCCTCTTCACCATACAAGTTGTTTTTATAAGATTGAGTTAGCCTTAGTATAAAACTCAAAACAAAGTGAAAATTAAAATTACCATATTTTTGGTTGTTTACAATAATATCGAGTAGAGGGTTGTAAACATCCATGTAAACAATCCTGCTACTTGGAAAATTCTGCTTAAACGTATCAATCCCAATTGACAACTTGTTGTTAAAAAACACAGCCGCATCATTGTACTCTTGCACACATGTTCTTATTATCCCTCCTGCCATTGTTCTCTGAAACGGTACACACCCCATTGGTGGTGCATTAAATACTCCTATCCTCCTTGCACCTAGTTGATACATTTCCTTTATATTGTAAACACAAGAAAAATTAAACAAATTACATTATCAAAGTTAACATTTAAATAACCATTACCAACATCACATATATAAAAAAGTGCTGCTAACAAGTGTTGTAAGTATATTGATTAAATATTTTAAATAAATAAATTATTTATTGAAAAACTTCAAAATATTTTCATTTTCTATTTATTGAATACACAATTTTTATAAAAACCTACTATTTTGAATTATTAAACAATGTTTTGAAGACACTCAAAAAAATTTCACTATATAAAATAATAAAATTATAGACATATATGTACCTGGTAGAAATTTAAAGCTGAGTTGACCAAAAGGTCAGAGTATGTAGGAAAGTCATATTGTGCTTGTCTTAAATGAGACAAGTAGTACGTGTTAGAAATGTCATTGCTTCCTAGTACCACAAGAAAAAGACTATTGGCTAAGATGAAATTTGCTCTATCTTCACCAACTAGTCCTTTAAGCCTCACAATGTAATCTTTGAATAAGTCTAGCTGGCCAGACATTGATATAGCTACCTGTTATATTAATATACATGAAATACCAAATATCAAACTTCTTAATTTTTTGTTCATAACATTTTTGGAGGAAAAATTTAGTGATGAAAATATTAAATAAAACTTCAATCAAGTCTCTAAACTATTAAAATATAGTAAATAGTCTTACAATTATCATTATTAATCAATCAAGTAATAGCTTAATTTGTTTAAGAGAGAGAGAGTAATAGTTCAATGACAAATTTGAAGAAATGAAAATAGTTTAGAGACTATTTACTATATTTTTATAATTTGGAGACTAGACTAAAAGAGGGGTAATATTCAAAACCAAATTGATAATTTATTCTAAAAATATGTATACCTCTAATTTTGCTGTTAAAGGATCATATCCTGCACCACCGGATGCAAAGTTAACGCCAGTGGCCAATTCACTAGGCTGGAGATTTGGATCCAAATATGCTGGTAGATATTCTTTAATGCCTAATTCTTCAACTGATCGATAGTACAATTTAAAATGAAAAGAAAAAACAACTATATTAACATACACACATCTTGCATTCAACAATTTAATTTATAAGTTATAGCACTGCAACAAAAATTAGTATAGGTTCAATCAATGAATGGACCAAATACAACTTCTTTTACTTATATTATGTAAATTAGTATATTTAGTATAGCTAATTCCTAGCAAACTGTAACTATAAGTAACTAGCAATATTAATATGTGTAATAAGATTGAATAATACCTACAAAATCCGACGGAACCTTTCCGTTGCTAAATCTTCCTGTTGGAATTCCTCCTTTAAAATCTTTCCCATATGGAGGGTAATTGCACCGAGATGGTGTTGTCATGTTGTTGTTATTTCCAGTATCCATGATTGAATCTCCAAACACAAACACTGCTGGAATATAAGTATTTGGTGGAAGTTTCAAAACAGCATTTGTTTTGCAAAAAACAACTAAAAATATTGTCAAACGTAGAAGAAGTGTATTGCAAATTGAATAAGTGGAAAAAAGATAAGGCAATAGGGAAAAATAATAAGATGGGAACATCGTTAAAATTGAACAAAGTATAGAAACTGTAAATAACCGTATATAATTTTGTTAACTAGGAATTTCTCCTTTTTCTGCAATATGATGGAGGAAGATGATTATAATAATGATATTAGCAAAGACAAAATTGAAGCCTATTTATTTCTGCTTTGAGATTACAGTGCAGTGAGTGCTTTACATAACAACAGTATGAATGAATTGTATTATTGCATGTGCAAGCATTTAATAGGTTCTGGCAATTACACCTAAACACGGGTGAGAGCAACTTTCAAGCAACCCTAACGGGTTTGATGACAGAACCCACGTTGGATTCATAAGTGGAAACAATGTTGACAACCATGCTCTTTGGTTCTTTCTTTTCAATTGGCTACACCCTTTTTGTTCAAGCCTTGAACAGACACGACTCAGTATTTTTTTTCAAAACTTACTAAAATGGGTTAATAGTCATTTTCGCTCATAAATATGTAACAAGTAGACACAATAGTCTATGAATGTATCAAAATTTTAAAATAATGTTTGATTGTACACTCCCTTAATCAAAATAATCTTTGACGATAAAATAGTGACTCAATGGTGACAGTAACTCATGAAATAAAAACAAATTAAGTACTTACATACATTGATATGACAATAAGTAATATTGAATGATAGATATGAAAATATTAACACAATGCAATATCAATAACTATTTTATAATTTTGATACATTGAAGTGTAACAACTTGTTATACATTCAGGGAAGAAAATGACTATTAACACTACTAAAATTAATACTAGCACTAATTAGGGGAGGGGGGGACAAACCCGTGAAAAACCGGCGAACCGGCGGTTTTGAGAGCCAACCGGGTTATTGCTTTTTTATATTGAAAAAAGGGAAAACTGCAACCAATGAGATTCAAACTGGTGTACTGGAAGTGAGAACTGCTCTCCATAACTGCTGCACCAGGCATTTCTTGTTTGCTAATTGATTTGTTGTTATTAATTATATATATATTTAAAACTAGCAAATACTAAAACTACATACAATTTAATTGACATTTTAACTTGTATTTTTTCTTTCCTCAGAAACAAAGAAACATGTATAGTGTCCCCGTGAGCTTAGCTCAGTTGGTAGGGACATTGCATAATTTATGCAGGGCCGGGGTTCGAACCCTGGACACCCCACTTCTCCATATTTAATTGTGTGAGCTTTAGCCACTAGACTATTAGACCAACAAAAAAAAAACATGTATCGTTATCTCTCTCTTTATTTCTTTATTTTTTTCATAATATAGTGTAAAAGCAAGTGTTCCGATTATTTTTTGGTTAAAGTGTTTTTAATTTACCATACTCATATTATATATATTTTTCTTAAACAGAGTATGTTTTTGATCAAATAATTATGTCATAGTAAATGAACTTAAATTTAAAGAAAAATTTTGAAAAATCATCTTAATTTATATATTTTTTAAAATATTTATTAGTATTATTTTTTTTATAGACCGAGTCATCTTATTTAATATAGAGGTAAAAACTTTATGGAGACCGGGTTGTACGACTGAGTCATCTGATTCAATTCGATTCTTTCATGCGGTTCAACCAGTGACCCAATGGTTCGACCAATGACCCAGTGACCCACTACCCTTACCGAATCGATGACCGGTCCGGTTTGTAAAACTATGGCTATAAGAGAAAGGTATTCTAATCCAATATCACTGCTACAAAATACAAAAATTGGTGATAGATATTAGAGTGGAAACAAATTAAATACTCCCTCTGTTTCTTTTTAAGTGTCTTTTTAGAAAATTAACACCAAAATAGCGATGTGTATTTTTGCACATTTTCTTCCTATTATACCCTCATTTTAATCCACCAATAAATTCCTTTTTTTTTTTTTGCACACTTTATCTTTTCAATAAATTTAATATTTATCTTTCTCTCGTAAAAAATTTAATATGTTATCTTTCTCTTGTAACAAACAATTGTCAGTTATTATCTTTTTCTCTAACAAATTCCTATTTTTTTACGCTCTCTCATAACAAACAATTGTCAATTTTCTAAAGTCAAAATAAAAATATATTGATGAAACTTCTTCATTGTCATCTTGTTCTTGTATCTTGTTAAATGAGTCTTCAACTGTTGCTCCCTCTTCACCTCTCATCAGCAATTCCAACGAGTCTTCCACTTTTTATTCCTTTTGAACATTCATGGAGTCTTTTATTTTTCTTCTTTCAAATATGTTCTTTTACTTTACACTTGAAATTTTTAACAATTGTAACTCATCTTATTTATAGAATTTTAACTCTTCTTGGGACCATTGTTTGTAACAAAAATTTGTTTAAATTTGAAGATAACAAGAAACAATTATTTTTTTTAAGAAAAACAAACTTTAGTTTTCCAAATAGATAGCATTAATTAGCTTTATTGGAAAAAGATAGAGTAATTGACAAAGGGTATAATTGACAAATCACACCCTTAAAATACCAAAAAGACGGTTAAATAGGAACGAAAAATTCACCCTAAAAAGACACTTAAAAAGGAACGGAGAGAGTAGTATATATCACTAATTATCTCATCGCAAAATATCATGAGAGAATTAGATATAAATTTCATATATTCAAAATTTTGTTATTAATTCAGTTTTCTTATGTTGTGGCAAGTGTGAGGTGAGTTAGAACCCCTTTCATTGTTTGGAAAAGTGAAGGTTGAATAACATATAAGTGAAATGACTCATAAACTCAATAACTTAAGGTATTAGGTTAAGATTTGGTATCCAACTCACTTATGCGGTTGCTCTTGGTCCAATGTGGGTGATCATCGAGGCACTCCTCATGATCCAACAGTGGCATAAGAGTTGATGGTTCAATGAAAGCTTCGACCGACTCTCGTGTCGAAAGTCTCACATTCCTAGGAAAAGTTGAGGTTGAGCAATGTAAAAGTGAGAGGATTCATTAATTCAATGCCTTCAGGTTTTGGGTTAAGATGTGGTGTCCAACTCACTTGTATGATTGTTCTTGGCTCAATGTAGATGATCCTCCAAGCTTCGCTCATGATCAGGGTCGATCCTTAGACTTTTAGAGCCCTAAGCGAATGAATAAAGTTATGTCCTTTTAATTACTTTGAGGTTGTTTAGAAAGGTGCAATGCAATGGAGTAACATGAACATTAATACTAGTAACTGACAGTCTGTGATGTATTCAAAGTCAATGCAACAAAAATGGTGGTACTCATCAACTGAATGTAACTCAGTACATATCTGATTTGGAAAGAAATGAATGTCATAATATTTTAGAAACATCATAAGCCAGCTCAGGAGCTCCTTAACCAAATAAAAAAGATCGAATACATTAGCGGTTTAAAAGCTACATATATGAAGAGCCTAATGTTAAGGTTGTGAGGATGTGACTTTTTCTTGTTTTGTTTGAGCTTAACTCTTGTTTCTTTATTAGTTTATGGTTCTTGATGCCATTTAGTTTGTAATGATTGTTTTGATTAATGAATGTTATCTTTATTTACAAAAAAAATAATAATAAATCAAGCCTCTAAAACAATGGTGTCCTAAGTTGCCGCCATTCTCACCTATGCTAAGGGCCACCCGTCCTCATAACCCAACAATTCTAAATGTAGATGTGGTGTCCAAATTTTCATTGTAGGTGAGATGGTGAGGTGGTTACTTCCTAAATAGAGCTAAGGCGACGAAAAGCTTTATCGTAGCTCCACAGTGGACAAATATATTCTCTTTTGAAGATTGTTTAAGATTAGAACATAGTCTCCAGTTTTTAAAGGACAAAAAAATCACATATTCATTCATTCAACCCAACATCCCAATAAGTTTGGTGTTATGCACTAAAATATTGGGTAACGAACAACATCAATAGTGGAGATGGATGGAAGCTGAAATTGGAAACTAGAGAGGGGTAAAATACTATATAGATGAGTTATCATCTAATCCATAAAATTGCTTAATCCAACAATTTCATCAAAATTACTTTTTTTTAAAGGAATTCATAAAAATCACTTGTTCATATTAGAAGAGCACTCCATTATAAATTTTGCTCACTTTTGTTCTTTCTAACACAAACTTGCAAATCGCAACATATCACATCCTTCAATATCAATATTTTTGTGTTGACTTGTTGACGCTAGGCGATATTTTTCTTTTTCATCGATGAATTGGTAAACACTGTTGAAACTCACACTCAACTGTCACATCTCAAATTCATACTAGACTTGAATATTTTCAATCGAGGTAAATGTTACTAACATAATTTAATTTGTTTAATTATGGTAAAATTTCAAATCTGGCGATATAAATGTGAAGAAAAAAAGTGAAGGGATTTAATAAATGTGAAGTCTTGTGGTAGTTGATGCGTTGACAATCTCGTAGCTCTGAATAGATGGGATTCAATATGAAAAAAAGTGTAAAGTTTAAGAAAGAAATAAGTATCGTGACGAGGATAAGATAGTGTGTTTCATACCACAACTTATTAATTGCTAATCGACTGTTAGCTACTACTGTACCTATCAATATCACTATTTTAAAATCGGACTAACAGTACAAGAAAATATATGAATTATGTTAGCAAAATCACCGTTGTTCTCGTGAGTTAAACTCAGTTGGTTGGGACAATGCATAAAATATGCAAGGTTCGGGGTTCAAACATCGGCCACTAAAAAAGAAAAATTCAAAATTACTGCTAAAAACACTTTTTTTTTAACATCAAAACTAAAAAAATTATTCTTATTAACCTTAGAAACATAAGAAATTAGATATATTAATTTCTTAATATGTAGCATTTTGCTTTTGACCAACACCTTTTTATTCAAACAGAACAATAATGACAATCTTTCTTCAAAAAAATAAAATAATGACAATCAACTAAATTTAGCAATAAATATAATGAACCTTAGAAACGATAAATTTATGCAGTTATAATATCTTATCGTTGATGTTTCCTTGAATTACATGACTATATTATAGGTTGATTTTATTGTGTGATGGACGTCCTCTGCAGTTTGTTCAAAGTTGTGCAATAATTGGTTTAGTTGCAATAAATCATAGCAAACAAAATATGAACTATCACACATGTCACAGCTAAGATTGCACCAGAACAATTTACCTAAACTGTACGAAGTAATTAACCACTAAATTTAGAATCACAAAACCTGTTAACATTATGCAGCTATTTGGCATGGAAAGTGTTGATCACAGCCTATCATAGCCGAAGACTATGAAAACTAGGGTTGTAGGCCTCCAATTATTTTAGTTTTAGATTATTAAGGCCTAAAATTGTTTTGGTTTCAAAGAGCTTAAGGGGGCATGAATGATACACATTAATTGTCAAAAAGAAAAGTTGGTGTATTTGAGGTTTGAACTCGCACCATAACACAAATTTTTTTAAACGTTGTGGTTTTTTTTTATAAAATAAGATGCGAGATGTTTTGTCTCAAATAAGATGTTTAGGGCATTTGTTAACATTTCCCTTCTTATAATCATTTGATATATATTCTCTCTATGCATTTACTTGATTGTTATAGGAGGGTATTAGATTGAGATTTAGACAAAATTTAAAAGATTTGTTGGTGATACAGTGGTAATCAAGGCTTTTATCTATACTACTATATATAAAGAAAACTATCCCTTTCAACACTTTTGGGCTGAATTTTTCTTTTCAAAAATACCCTTAATTTTCAATACAAATAACACATGTAACAAATAAATTTATACCACTAGACTTTACACCCGTGTTGCTGCACGGGTCATATACAATGTAAATGTAGTAGGGAAAAGCAAAAATACATCGTATAATTTCAAATGTCATAACTTTAAATTCAATAATAATGAAAGTTTTTCGTGTCTACACATTTCGAAAAAGAAAACTACCCCCTTCAACACTTTTGTGCTAAATTTTTCTTTTCAGAACTACCCTCAATTTTCAATACAAATAACACATGTAACAAATAAATAAGAATACATTTAAATATTAAAAAATTGTAACAAACACAATATTAATTTTTTTTTTGTTTTTTTTTCTATCATTTATCATTTAAAAAGTGTAACAAACTAGATGAGTATATTTATACTTACTTTTTCATCATTCCAATTATACCCTTAAACAACTTTTTCTATAATAAAATTGTTGTTGGTCTCATTAAAAAAAGAATTTAGATTATATATTTTTTGTTATATTGTATTATTATTGGTGTTGCTGAAATAGATAATCATGGTTAGTTTAATTTTTTATAACTTGAGAACAACAAAGATTTTTTTTTTTTTTTTTAGTTTTAATCAAAATCAAAATTTTATAATAAAAACACCGTTCATAATGTTCAAACGTCAACGCAATAAAAAGAGCGGAAAGACGGGCACGTGAGTGGCCGTCTTTTCGCTAGTAAAATATAAATAAGTTTTATGATATTGAATTAAGACTATCTAGATTTTACATAGAGGTATGTCCAAATTCGATGTACTCAATTGAGGTTTATAAAATGTATTTTGGTATTAAAAAATATACAGATTTTGAGGAATTGTTTTTTGAAAATGTAATTTCAATTTTGGATGAAAAACATTAACAATTCAATATACATGCATATATATTTTATTTTTTAAAATAAACAAAATCAGCTCATTTCATTAATAATAACAATCTCAATAGAAAATGACATATGGTCATGAACATGGGAACTAGCAGGCTCGACCTTCGGGGTGTACAAATAGCTCAACCGAGTTGGGCAACCAAAAGTGACGAGCCTAAAAAAAATAAATTATGGCCAATACCCACCCCCATTCGAAGGAAAAAAACATGTTCTTGTTTCTTCTTTCTTCAAACAACAACGCTATTTTTTTTGTTCTTGTCAACGTCTCTTGTGTTCCCCCCGACCTCCATCTCTCAGCCGCGCTGCCACACACTAGGAACCACCACCAATCCAACATACATCTATCCTTTAGACTCTCTAGCTCTCCTTTTTGGACAAGAATTCAATGTCATCAAACCATTCAATTTGTAAAATCACTTAATCAATCAATTTGGAAATCTATTTCAATGAATCACAATAATCTTTCTTTTTCGTAAAATTGTGTTTTTATTTTATTAGGGACCTATTTTGATTATGAGAGTCGGGTCTCCAATTTCGTAAGGACGGTCCGGAGAACTAGCATAAGATAGTGTCGTCCTAGCTAACAAGTGGGGAACATTATTTGTTTGTCCTAATGAAACTTATCTTGAAGTTTTGGTAAATTCTAAGTGAAGTTTTGAAAAATGGAAAAATAGTTATAAACATGAAATTGGTATTGGGTCTCCTATATATTGCGTCAACCACTTGCTTACATTAAAGTTCGATAGACACATTAGATAAACTCATGCTACCAAACCACTTTTTTTTGACAAAAACAAAATGATATTCATTCATTCAAATCGAGAGATTACATCATTCAACACCGCTAAAAACGTAAAGGATGAATCAGCGAACAAACTCACAACATCCAAGTTAATAGCATATAACGGCATAATGCCTACAAAAATATATGGTAAAATTAAAGTGACCGGAATATCCATGGCCTCCGGATCTGCAACGTTGACGCCTAAATCTTTGATTGAATAATCGATATTTCAATATGAATCAAAATGAACACCGCAAGAAGACGACAAATCAAACAACGCCGCACAAGATGACGAACAACAAACCACCACACTTAGATGATGAAATCACAAAGAAAAAACCTAGATCTATGTGAAAATAACTTATTTAGATTGAAATAGAGAGAAAAAGATGAAGAGGGGTGATTTCAGGTCAAGAATTGACCCAAAACCACCCCTCAATGAAGAAAATGGAAGAGAAAACCTAGAGAGATAAAACTAGGGCCGACTTCTTGGAGAGGGAGGGGAAGAGAAAAGTACAATATCTTTTGATACTACCAAACCACTTTATCACTTCCTTTAGTCCCCTTGTTTCTGCTTCATGAGGTTGTGGTAGACCTTGAAACCGTGTTGGTCTAGCCCTCATATACTCTTCGTGCCTCCCTCTAAGACACATCCTTATGCCATAATATCCTTTTTCGTTGAAAATTGCCATATCAATATTACATTTTACCTCTCCCTCTTTTGAACTTCTATGCCTGCCTTAGTCTTAACTTGTTTCCCAACAACTGCATTGCTCACCTCCATCTAGTTGTCCTTCATGTTCACGAGCCAACTGCCATTGCAGCTATGCGTCCCGCTCCATGTGGGCAGACATGAGTGGGCTCGTACTGATATTGTTCCATATCTTGACACTCTTCCTCTTCCATATGAACCATAACGTCATGAAAAAAAGTAAGGAGTTGTTGATGAGGTAATTTCTCTAATAACTGAAAGAAGAGAGATACAAAACCATCCTTAATTTCCACATTCTCCTTTAGAATAAGCCAAAGGCTTGTTGCTTCCCATACAAAACCATCCGCAATTTCCACATTCTCCCTTAAATGCACTTTTGATCCCCTATTTTAACTTCAATGGAATTTTGATCCCCCTATTTCGAAAACCACTATTTTAGTCCCCATATTTTACATTTTTTCAATTTTTTTTAATCCCTCATCTATTTTGTTGATGTGTCACTGTCATTAATGATGTGGCGTGTTTGTTGGCTAATTCAGTTTTCATGTCATCATTAACATTTCCATGTCATTTATTAATTGAAATACATTAATAATAAAAAACCAATTAAGTTAAAATAGAATTAAATTAAGTATAAGATTCTTCAAAAAAAAAATTAAGTATAAACCCTAAATCCCAATTTTGCAAAAAATCCATCGATGTTCTTGTTTCTGCACCCAATTTAGAAATGTGTCGTCTTTTTCTTTCTTATTTTTGATTCAGATCTTCGTTCAACAGTTCAAAATTTTGTCACTTGCTCAAACACTCGCTTACAAACACACCCTCTAGTATCCTGCCACATCATTCTTTTAATTAAATTGAGTAATAGGCAACCAAAACAATCGGTTTCAAAGTCTCTCACGTCTCCGTCTCTCTCAAACCACCATCAGTGGCATCACAAAAAATACTCCACCAAATTCCCAAAGGCAAAATCTAATAATAACAAAAATATTACATGATCAAATTTATTAACTTAAACTAGAAATTGAGTTTTCTATCAATTTTGGAAGCTAGCACCATCTCGGTTCTCATTCATCCTCATAAATCCAAAACTCATCTCTTAACAACAAGACTCAATCCTTCTTGACCAGATCTCCAATACGGCAACACCAATAGAAAGTGCATTAAATCTGGGGTGGTCGTGCATGTGGTTGAAAAGCTGGAAATGGGTTTGTAGGAAGAAGAAGAAGAGTTTGTGTAAAAAAAACCAAGAAAGCTTTATTGGAGAAGAAAACTCAAACCCAGAAACCAAACTCATATTTCTTAGAGAACTGACAAAATGAAATTTTCTGCACTATCTTTTTCTCCCAAATTGAAACCATAAAAATTGAAATCTCGCTAAAAATTGAAACCCAAAGTATGGTTGATGTACGTGGGAGAGCAAAATATCAAAACAAGAAGGAAACAAAGTAAGTATTAGTTGTTGGAAGGGGGATTATGTGTGTGGTTTTGAAGAAAAAAATAATCTTGAATGAGATTTGAGGATGTTTGAATTGTTGGTTAGGTTGCGCAATTCTGATGTTCAATAATCAGAAGGAGAAAGTAGAAAAAGATAAAAAAAAAATATAAAAAAAAGGTTCACACACAAAACAAGTCAACAGATAAATGATTAAAAAAATTCGGCAACGTGGACCACTGTTTGAGCGTGTGACAGAAAGCGAGTGTGTGAGCGTTTGTTCCTAGCATTCTCCTTCAGTTTTCATGTCATCACTAACATTTCCATGTCATTTATTAATTGAAATGCATACATAATAAAAAAAACCAATTAAGTTAAAATAGAATTAAAATAATAAAATTAAGTATAAGATTCTTCAAAAAAAAATTAAGTAAAACCCTAAATCCCAATTTTGCAAAATATCCATCGACGTTCTTGTTTCTGCACCCAATTTAGAAATGTGCCGTCTTTTCCTTTTTTATTTTTCATTCAGATCTTCGTTCAACAGTTCAAAATTCAAATCATAATTCGTTTATTCTTCAAATTCAAAATTTGAAATTCGTTCAGAACCCATCTTCCGCATTATCGAATTCAAAAATCGCTCAAATCCCCCTATTTCTCATTATAGCTATGCTATGGTTTCATCGTTTTCATCCAACTAATGAAAAGTGATTTTACCTAAGCTTACGAGACATAGCTAATAATGTTTAATAATTGAAACTTAATGCTTACATGGAATCATGCCATGCCATGTCTATACATAATTGATTGATTGCTTCATTATTTGGTCTTGAGAGCAAAGCAATGTTTACAAATTAACTAGTAATCCCAAATTACCTCTCACAAGATAGCATGCATGTATACATAAAAAAGAAAACTGGTCACATGAAATCGTTGACGTATTTTTGGATAATAGGAGCTATGAGCCTTTTGTAAACACTTTCAGTTGGATGAAAACTATCCCAAAAGACAAACTCCATATCATTTGGACACGTGGAAGACAAATGGTTGCATAACAACACAACCTCTATTATGCCCGTGCCACAACACCCTTTATCTTCCACTTTATATCCTGCATATTACAATTTCGCTAAAATTATCAACAACAAAAAATAAAAAAAACACTAGTATAGTACAAAAATAAGTTTCTATATAAGTGGGAATGAAAAAAGAAAAAAAACTAAGATATTTATCAAGTTGTAGAATTTGAGTTTTTTGGTTCGAACTTTTAGGTACCGACCTTCATACTTAAGAACACTCACTAGTGAACAATGTTCCTATATTTTATGTGCAATAATCCATTAGTATCAGAATTATGTCCACTAACTAGCCAAAAGGAAGTAGAATTTGAATTAGACCTTGAGACTAAACAACTAAAAAAATAACATATAGACATACGACCATGTCCCTTTGAGAAAAAGCTTAAAAGAGAGATAAAAAAAACAGAGAGAATCTACTATCCAATTTACAAATGGGTCAAATAATATTTAAATTTAAATGACTTGAGGAAAATTGTTGGAAATTAAAGAAGTTTCATACAGGTGTTTCTTTTTTTAGACTAAGAAACACTGATGTGTTTATAAATTGTAGAGTCTGTCCCCGTCAGCTTAACTCAGTTGGTAGAAACGATGCATGATATATGTAAGGTTCAGAGTTCAAATCTTGGCTGCCACCAAAAAAAATTGTAGAGAGTTTGAGTTTATTGATTGAAATATTTTGAATATGGTTCTTAAAAAAAAATGAGGGAGTCTCATTTAGACTTGACGGAGGGTTGAAAATTACAAAATAGGTGGTGTGAATAAGAAAAGTTAAGATGTTTTTAAGTAGGGGAGACCTCCAGTCCTCCACACTCAGTAACATCAACTAGTCCACTACGTTCTCACACTCAAGTAACCTTGTTCAAATAATCCAACAAAATATAAAAGTTGTAATTACCATATTTATTATAGTTTACAATGATGTCAAGCAGAGGATTGTAGACATCAATGTAAACAATCCTGCTGTTTGGATAATTCTGGTTAAAAGAAGCCAACCCCTTTGACAATTTGCTGTTGTATAATTCTACAGCTTCATTGTATTCAACTACAATTCTTCTTTCTATTCCTCCTGCAGCTGTTCTCTGAAATGGCAAACAACCAATTGGTGGTGCATTGAATACTCCAATCCTCCTTGCACCTAGCTCATATATTTCCTTTCATTTGTATTTAGAGGTGGAACCAAAAAAATACATGGTAAGTTAATTATTTAACCATTTTAGAACTATAAAAGTGACTTGCCAGTTTTTGTGTTGAGACTTGATATATGTACTCTAAATGAAGTACGCTTCCAACATGCTCGTAAACACGCTATTTTCAATACATATATTTTAATCAGTTGAAATTCAAATTGGTTGCACAAAATTTATGTGGAACCTATATGATTCAGAGGATACCAATTTAAGTGAATGTGTGTTGAAAAAATGTGTTAGAGAGTTAATTGCTAGCGTTTTTTACTCGGAAGATATTTGTAACTTATTAATTATTAACCATACCTTTAAGAAATTAGAAGCTGAATTGACCATAAGATCAGCGTAATCAGGAAAATCATACTGCAATTGTCTAATGTGAGACAAGAAATATGTGTTGGAAATATCATTACTGCCCAATACCACAAGGAAAAGACTATTTGCCAAGATGAAGTTTGTTCTGTCTTCTCCAACAAGTCCTCTTAATTTTCCTATGTATTCTTTGAACAAGTCTAGTTGACCCGATAATGATATTGCTGACTGATTATAATTACAATAATTATAAAGTAAAGTTAATAACAAATTAGGAAAAGAAATAATAAAATGAAGGTTAAATTACTCCATGGGTCCTTTAAGTTTAAGGTTGGTAATAAATTGGTCCTTTAAGTTATTTTAGTCACACATAAGTTCTTTAAGTTTGAGGTTTGTAACAGATTGATCCTTTAGGTTATTTTGGTCACAAATAAGTCATTTAAGTTTGTAAACGTTTTCGATTTACTCCTTCTACCATGTCATTGTTGGTTAATAGAAGGACTAAATCGAAAACGTTTACAAACTTAAAGGACTTATTTGTGACCAAAATAACTTAAAGGACCAATCTATTACAAACCTCAAACTTAAAGGATTTATGTGTGACCAAAATAACTTAAAGGACCAATCTGTTACCAACCTCAAACTTAAAGGATCCATGAAGTAATTTAACCTAAAATGAACAAGATAAGTTTTTAATGGTAAGTTGGTAACTTTTTAAAAGAAATTGGGGTTTAAAATATGTTTACCGCAGTTTGAGATGTCAGAGGATCAAATCCAGCACCACCAGATGCAAAACACACACCAGTAGGTAAATCACTGGGCTGGAGATTTGGATCCAAATATGCTGGTAGAAATTCTTTAATGCCTAATTCTTCAACTGACCATAATACAAAAAAGTAGGTCAATTAAACTTATTAATTAACCATAACTTGTTCTATGAAATCTATCATGTATGTATTAGATGATTTATTTGAAAATATACACTATTGACTTGACATATCTTAGATGACTTATTTGAAAATATGCACTATTGACTTGACATATCTTGACCATATTTTTCTTTTAATATACAAAGATAAACAATATCATATAAGATGTTGAATACGTCTCGATGAATATTTTCAAAGTATTAAATTTTCATAATTTTTTTAATAGATAACTAAAGATATTTTAGATAAAAAAATATGCATTGGTGTGTGTGACAAAAACAATTGTGTCACTTAATATAGAACGAAGGGAGTATGTGAAATATTGGGTTTGAAAAGCTAGATAACCACATTCTTTATCTTGTGTGTGTTTATACGAGCATTATTGTCATTAAGACAATAACTACATAAAAAAAAGAAGAGTAAATTATACTTCCCTCCCCTAAAAGAAGCTTGAACTACACTCTCATCCTCTCTTATGTTAAAATACACACTTCCCTTCCTTGAAAAGTAAAATTTATACTCTCCTCCCCAATAGGATCACTCCCTTAATAATTAAAGGGTTTTGCTAGAAGACACCTTTTATAAAGGTGTCTTTTAGCAAGTTATCCTATTGGCATTTGCTAAAAGACACCAACTAATTTTTATGAAGGTGTATTTTAGCAAGTTCTAACTAAAAAGTGGATAATCACACCTTGAGGTGTGGTTTGCTAAAAGACACCTCTAAAAGGTGTCTTCTAGCAAAACTCATAATTAAATATGCACTGCACTTTAATCTATTTTAACATAAACAAATATTTTTATGATATATATACTAATTTAGAACCACCATTTAAGAAAAATAAATTCATTTCTTTATAATTTAAATGTCAATAATAATTAAATTTAAATATTTTGCTATTAATTTTATAATTTAGAGTATAAAATTAAATTTTAAATAACCATACTTTATTGTCTTTAGTAATTTTTAGCATATTTTAGTTTTATTTTGGGTTGTTTCCTATTTAATAATAGGGTTTAAAACTATATGTTAATGAAATTGTGAATAAAAAATAGCGAAAAATATGTATACAAATTTTGATTATATTAAAATAGACCCGCAATACTATTTTTTCGAAGTGTGTTAGATTTTTTTTTTTTGCTAGACTATTAGAAATAAAAATATATATAACAGGAAGTAAAGTGTATATTTTAACATAAGAGTGGAGGGGAATGTAATTCAAGCTTCTCTTAAAGGAGAGGTGTTAAATATCTTATAATATGATTTGAATAAGAGAGGAGGAAAGTGTATATTTTAATATAAGAGGGATGGAGAGTGTAATTCAAGTATCTTTTAGGGGAGGAAGAGTAGGCATGACAACAATACCCATACCCGTGGTTACCCACCCGAACCAAATCCAATTTGACGGAATTTTCCCGTTTTGACTGGGTTTGTGTATGAGTTTAGGTTTTCCCCGATATCAAAACACGAGTATGGGACGTGTAATGGGTATATAAGTACGCACCTCAAACCCATACCCAAACCTGTCCTGAATACAGAAAATTACTTTATGTTGATATGTCATGTTATTTTGTTTGTTAATTGTTGTGTTATAAAAACAATCGTTGATATTTAAAGGAGCAACTAAGTTAATCGGTCTAACAAATGTTGAAGTGAGCAGATTGTTGGATAATGCATTTCAACATTTCTCTAGGGGTTCCAAAAAAACTTATATTTTTTATTAAAAAAAAATTATTCAATGTGGAGACGGTGGTGGAGCAGGGATACCCGAAACCCGTCTCAGGAACGAGGATGAGGTTCGAATTCTCATCCCTATTGATTATGAGTAGGGTAATAGGTAAGTATATGAGAATCAGATATAGGGACGAGAAATGTAAAACTCGTCCCCACCTGTCCCATTGTCATGCCTAGAAGGGAGTGTAATTTACTCTAAAAAGAATAGTCAAATCTTGTTTAACCGCAATTGAATTCAACCGGTTTTATTTATTGCTTTTTTTATACACTTTTACTTTTCAGTTTATTTATTGGTCATTCGGTTGAAAGACCGATCAAACCAATTCAAATGTTGTGTTCTCGATGATTGATTTTGCCATCCGAAAAGGTCTAGCGGCGCAGCTTGTTGCCCGCTTGCCTCCTATTCATGTGTAAGTAAACATACGTATAAATTAATTATTACTCAAGTAAATAAAAGGTGAAAATTACCATTATGACCTAGATGTCATAATGATTCCATTTTGAACCCCTATGTTTAGAATACTAGAGGATGGTCGCTTTAAAAGTTCGAAAAAAAATGAGCACTTATACAGTTTCACTCAGAAGCATTTATTTCCTTTTGTCTTTATATATCAGTCATTTATGTGATTCTATTTGAAATACTACTTGTCTAGTAGGTAGAAAAGGATATATATATATATATATATGTAGTACCTATGAAGTCTGAGGGAACTTTTCCATTGCTAAATCTTCCAGTTGGAATCCCTCCTTTAAAATCCTTCCCATAAGGTGGAAAATTGCAACGAGCTGTTGTTCTCAAATTGTTGTTATTGTTACCTGTATCCACGATAGAATCTCCAAACACCAACACTGCTGGAACTGAAACATTTGGTGGAAGTTTTACTACAGCGTTTGTTTCACATGCAACAAGTAATAATATTATGAAATAGAGCAGTAACAAAGAAAGATGATTATTATGCTTCTGTAAAGGAACCATAATATATACTAGCATATGCTACTGTACAATTTGCTTAGCTTGCTTAAGTTCTACTACTTCCTTTTCTAAATATAAGAAGCATAAGTAATCAAAACATATAATCTTATTTTATTTGTATCTTAGACAATAACAAGTGCTAAATCGACAAGTGTATCCATTTTGTTTAGCTCATTTATTGCAAGATATAATGCAAAACTATAATGTCTTCAGTTTTTAAATGATCACGTCAAGTCACTATTTTCTCGCAAAGTCTAGCATGGACCAGTGTCACATTAATTTATGGAAGTGTTACTACTTACGAGTAAATTAGTACTTACGAGTAAATTAGAGTTTGAGGCATTCTTCCATGGTCACAAGACCAAATCAATAATGTTTGAACACACACATAAAAAAATTCTCATCAAAATATTCAATTATCTTTTTTATCAATTTTCTCTTTATTATTAAAAAAATATTTTTTTTATGTGTGTGACTAAACACTATTTCTTTGGTTCCGTGACCATATTAAAATTTCTCTTAAGGTTTAATTATCGGACCTCTTTTTTTTTTGTTAATTAAAGTTATATACAAATATAAAATGAAACCAACATGGTCTCCCATGACCTAATAAATATTTGAGTCTCTTAATCATTTAGTCAAAAGTTACTTCTATATTTGATGCATATATAAAAACATTTGTTGGTATTGAGGTCAATCTCTTAGTCTAAGTTACCTTGAGAGATTAATTAGTCTTCACAGTTGTAATGTGGTTGATATCAAATGACCCTAATCATGGACACTTTAAAAACATAGAAATTTATAACAAAAAATATATAAAAAGGCCATTTTAAAGTTCGTTCTAGGCCTAAATATATATTTAGTTCTGTAACGAAGTTTTATTTTCTTTCTTATTTTTACTTTTGAATGGTCTTCAACTTCTCAACGACACCATATTCTCTAGCCACCGTTGCGTGGTCAAAAAGAGTCACGGTGCAGCAGGCTTACAATGGTTAGAACTCAACATAGTAACGACTCATGAATTCAACTTTTCTGATCATAAAGTTTGTTTGGACTAATCTTCTGATCATAAAGATGGTTGGTGCAATTAGTTGCAAGTTGTTAGCCATAATCGGTACAGTTGGCTAGTTGTAACGTGTCCATCAAATTGAATAATGTGGATATCATAAAAAGACGTGGAGATTGATTTATTGCATATATTGATACATCCCTTGGATATTTTTGGCATGCATTCCTTAAATTGATCTGTTTTTTGACGGAAAATATTAGTATATTTTAATTTCTCTTTTTTTTTGAGCAAATTTTAATTTCTCTTTTGTATGTTAGTCTTTCTAATTATTATTTTTTTGAGAAAAGCGTGCTTATAACATTTCATTAATAATAAGAGTTTCGATACAAACGGGTATATCATAATAAGTGGCGGGACTAGCTGAACGCGTGGCCTCTCGTGCAAGAGTATGGGCCACCCCGTTGGCTTGATGCCGAACAAACTTCACTCTAGAGTTAGAAAAAAGATTATGAAATAAAATGCGACAGGAAGTAATAATACAGCCAAATTCAGACAAATCGCTTCTGCTAGTCTTTCTAATTATTTATGTGGTCAAAGTTTTATGTTTATATATATAGATGGAAATGTTCATAAAAAAGTAATTACATTATAATGCAGTAAGTTTGAGTAAAGCTAAAATGAACTCACATATGAGACAAAACTCTTTTACGTATTTCTTATTTACAACTTTTGAAAATGAGGTTATGTCTTAAAGAAATTTGTTGAAACTAATTGAAACATCCTAAAACAACTCTTATTTTGTTTAATATGGTCAAGAAAGAGGGAGGCCAATGCTACACACACACTCAAGTTCTTATTTTTCAATGATGCACATACAAGTCGGAAATACTCTATGTTTATATCTAAATTTCTTCTTTTTTATTATATATATACTTTTTGTCTTAGAGTATTGTAAGATTAATGGCGAAGCTAGAAAAAATATCGAGGGTGGGTCAGGAAAAATATACTCTAATATATAAACATAAATTTTTCAGTTGTAATAAACGCTAAGCACATCATAAAAGTAAACTACATACCTTAGAAAATTAAAAAAAGTCGTTACGCGATCCAGCTAACTTGAAATCATCAATAACCAACTCAAAACTAATACTTGCACTAATTTCCCTTTCGGTATAAACCGTCATGCTATCAGAATAAACTACTTTCTAGCTAGTTTTTACTTTGAAGGTGCAACATCGGAATAAAAGAAAGATGCAAGATTATTCTGTCAGACTCAACCTCCAAAATGAACAAGCAAGAATTTCTTGTGTTTTCTTATGTTGCATTGCTCAGTTGCTCATGTTTATTCACTTGTTATAAATAAAATCTCATGAACCCATATTAGATTTAAATCCTTAAATTTTATTTTCTTACTCAAACACATGAACCACAATTGAAGCACCTATATCATGATTTTTTCATATGTAACCTTCATAGCATTGCTACTGTACGCATGGCATGATGGAATAACAACAAAAATATGAACAATATAACATTGCTACTATTTCTTCAAAAAAATATAACATTGCTACTACCTACTCTAGTATAAAATACTAATTTCTCTATAACCAAAATAACATTACAGTTTCAAAATTCAATTACCAAGTACCAACAATCAACAAATAAGAACAACAAACAAGAAAATTAATTAACATTCAAACTTAGTAATAGTAATATCAAACAACAACTAATCTTAAAAGCAAACAACAACAAACAAACACCTTTAAATTCTAAAATCAAAAAGAAAATCAACAATAGTCAAGAAATTAACTTTCCATTTGGATTGGAAAAACAGAGAGTGAAAAAGTAAAAGGGATTTTGTTTGATCTTCTCTGATTGAGAGAGAAAAGGAAGTGTCGGAGTGAGTGGTTGGCGCCGGCGGTCGCGTGGCCGAAAACGGTGAGAATCGACGGTGACACTGTGATTTGGGTTGAAGGTTATGGGTTTGTAGTTAGGTCGCGTTTTCAAAGAGGGAGAAGTTGTGTCTAACGTAACAGAGGAAGGGGAAAAGGCTGGGAATGCTGGTTGGGCCACTTGGGAAAAATAATAAAATCTTAGGATATTTTTATAATTTTCTTATAGAAAAAAAAATTAAAAAAAATTTTGGGGTGGGTCATGGCCCACCTCAGCCCTTTAAAGCCTCCGCCACTAGTTAGATATAGTTCACATATTCATCAATGACTTTTGTGGGTGTATTGAATTTGTGGGGTGTTTGAGATAAGTCTATGTATTTTAAATGATTATTAGTCTGCCACGTTATATCTTGTACAGGTGTTTTTTAATTTTTATTTGTTGGGGAGCGTCACACGCAACAATGAGCTATTGATCAATGACTATCAAGAGGTCGTGACACCACATCTCCATCCCAAATGTTAAGGCATTGAAAATATGTGTCGCATCTCTTATAAATCTAACATTGAACACATTCATAGTTGATATGAGCATAATCACTTACCCTTGAAACGAACAATTTGACAATTTGGTGTCATTTGATCCCATTATATCTCATACATGAGTCAAGATCCTCTCCACTTATATCCTTCTCAATTGATATGGGCATGTCAAATGAAAGGAGTTTATTAGGGTGAGAGATAAGAGCAATTAATACCAAGCTAAGGATCCAAAAAACACACAAGTAAAAGAAGTTGATAACCAGTAACGTGAAAGATCCATAACTATTGTTTTGTGTTTATAATAGCACATATTTTTAAAAACTAGTATGTGGACCCGTGCCAAGCACGGGCTAGAATTTAGTCATTTTTTAGAAGAGAATATTGTGATTTATCAAGTGTTAGTTAAAGTGCAACATTGAACTAAAGAATGGAGGTTGAAAACAATTAAGTGACAAAACTTACATTCTTAAACATTAAAATTTTGGATGAAAATATGATATCATTTTCACTTATGTGATTGCTCGTTTTCCAATGAGTCGAGTCAGGCCGGTGTTTGCTCCCCAGAAGGCCCAACACTTGTATCATATCCTAGTTCAACATTGTGGGAAAGCGGGAGTGATTCTTGGTGTTGGATCACACACACGAAGAGGCTTGCAATAAATGAAGATATGTTAATGTGTCAAGTGTAAGTTAAAATTCCAAATGATAGAGTAATAGATGTTGAGCAACATACAAATGAGATGATTCATATAATTAATGCCTAATGTAATGATACAACCTAATGTACGCTCTCACGGAAGTCTCAACATTATGATGATTTATTTTGTTAGTTTTTAGTTATCGTTGTTTTAATTTTTTATCTTAAATTTTTGGTTTTGGATGCCATTCACTTTTATGCAAAATAATAATTATTATTCAACATCTATTAACTCAAATTCCTTCACTTTTGGTCTTTCGTGAGATCTGACAATTGAAAAATGTAGATGTGATATGCCGAGTCAACAAAATACATGTTTATTAGACTTTTTAAATTGATGTGGGATTTTCATAATGAGTCTACTATTTAGGTAGCATAATTATCTAGTAATTTCAAACTCCTTCTACAAATCTATAAAATTACCCGCAACTAACTATTCCCTATACTCACAAATCCATAAGTCTTTTTATATCGTTCGCTTCCATGCAATTTTTCTATCTGACCTTTAAAAACTTCCATGTTTAGTCTTTGGTGGGATCTAACAATGGAAAAATGCATATGTTATCTTGAGTTGACAAAGTACATGTGTATTAGACATTTTAAAATAATGTGACAATTTTTTATAAATGAGTTGTGTTTTTGGTTAAATAATTATTCATAAATCTCTACTTTTTCAACTAATCCATAAAATTACCACTAACTCACTTTATATTAGATATTTTGACGGACAAAACACACTACTTTTTTTCCTTATCATTTGTTACATGTTCAAATTTCTTTTTTGGTATTCTTTCTTTTTCTAATTTATTTTCTCCTTTCTCATGAAAGATAGGAACCTTAATATTCCTCTGTAAAACCACCATCAACCTATATTTTTTACCATGTTGTCCATCCGTCTAATCATATTTGACTAAGTCAACACATCACATACGCAAAGAGTCTTTCTCTTAAAGGGGATATGTAAGTGTTTCAATTGCAAATTAAAGTTCAACATTGGATGTAAAAGTGGATTTTAAAAACATATAAGTGAGATGACCAATATATCCATGTCTTAAGGATTTGGATGAAGTTATAATGTCAATCACACTTATGTAGTTGCTCTTAACTTAATGTGATGGTTCAACCTATTGTAGGCGCTCTTAGAACTCTATACATTATGATGAACTGTTTTGTTAGTTTTTAGATGTCATTTGTTTAATTGTTATATTAAATTTAAGTTTTTGGATGTCGTTTACTTTCATGCAATATTTTTTTTATCAATCTATATTATTTCAAATTCCTTCATTTTTGGTTTTTGGTGGGAGTTAAACATAGAAAAACGTTGTTGTATTATGTTGAGTTGAAAAAATACATGTTTATTAGAAATTTTTAAATGTTGCGGCGTTTTTTAAAATTAAGTCTAGTTTTTTGGTAAATTAGTTATCAAAAAATCTCAAACTCCTTCAACAAACTCAAAATTATCAGCAACTGACTCCATTTTTTGAAAAAAGACATAATTCTTTTTTTGTACCACTATCATTTCTCTCGATCTTAATTGTCACATAATTAGGGATGCGGATAGTCAAACTCTTGAGGGAGAGATGTTAATGTGTCAAATATGATTTTAAGTTCTACAATAGAAGAAAGAGTAGATGTGGAATAACATATAAGTGAAATGACCTATATACATTTGCCTAGGAATTTTGGAGAATAAGTGGAGTCAATCTCATTTGTATGATTTCTCTTAGCCTAAAGTGTTATGCAAGCTCTAGTGGAAGTCACAACATTATGACGATTTGCTTTGTTAGTTTTTAGGTTTCATTGGTTTTTTTTTTTTTATCTTAAATACAAGATTTTGAATGCCATTCAATTTCATGCTAAATTTTTTGGTCAAGGCAATATTTTTTTATTCAATCTCTATTATTTCAAATTTTTTCACCTTTTGTTCTTTGGTGAGGTATGACTTTGTTAGTTTTTTAGTCTCATTGGTTTTTTTTTATCTTAACTATAAGATTTTGAATGCCATTCAATTTCATGCTAAATTTTTTGGTCAAGGCAATATTTTTTTATTCAATCTCTATTATTTCAAATTTCTTCACTTTTTGTTCTTTGGTGAGGTATGACAAAAGAAAAATATAGATGTGTTATGCTGAGTTGACAAAATACATGCTTATTAGATATTTTAAATTGAAGTGACATTTTTTAATGAGACTAATGTTTTTGTATAATAATTACTAAGTAATCCTCAACAAACCCATAAAATTATCAAAATTATCAGCAACTCACTATTTTCCCTTCACCATTCCTATGAGATTCAAATTGTCTTTTCATCTTCTTTTTTTATTTTCTTTTTTAATTTACTTCCTCCCTTCTTATTACAATGTTGGGCCTCTGTCCTTAGTTGACTATTTCACCATATCTCAGATACAGAGAGTCTCACAATCAAGCGAGAGATGTGAATGTGTCACATGTGAGTTAAACATCTACATTGGATGCAAGAATATACATTAAACAACATATAAGTGAGATGACCAATATACCTAATGTCTTACTATTTTGGGTGAATATGTGGTGTCAATATCATTTGTTGGTTTCTCTTAGTCAAATGTGAGGATCGAACTCATTGTAGGTTCTCTCATAACTCCAAACATTACGATGAACTGTTTTGTTAGTTCTTGGATGTCATTTACTTGATATTTTTTTATATTAAATAAAAAAACAATTTAATTTTTTTTATATTATTTCAAATTTCTTCACTTTTGATCTTTCGAGGGATCTAACATTGTGTTACGATGAGTTGACAAAATGCATGCCTATCAAACATTTTATGATTGAAAAATTAGGGGAATAATTTGATGGGTCAGAAATGAGTTACACATGTATGCAAGAAAAAAAAATGTGGTTTTGTTATTGTCGCAAGTTTATAATTCAAATTAAAATTTAGCCAATTATTTGACTTTCATGTTAATTAATTGATTCCTTGTACAAGAAAGTTAACATGTGCTCCAACAAATTATTTGGCGATTGAGAAAGCAATTTCACCACTTTTCTTCAAACCTAGGAAACATGAGTTCAATCCCAGCCACTGTAATTCACCAACAAAACCGCCCAAAACCTCCACCGGCCGCCGATCCAAAATTCATATTAACATGGAAGTGCCTCCAAGACGATTCAATCCAACCATCACCGAAATCTGTTCCGATTGCACAAGCAGGGAATAAGAACACCAACCAACAATTAAATCCTACAAACCAAGAAATCAGCACACTGAAACCAATAAACAATTGGATGTGTCTCCAGAACGATTCTATTCAACCAAAATCAGCAAAAGAACCAACCAATAATTCCACAAATCCATCAAAGTCATTTGCCCAGGCCCTGACCAATATTTGAGATACACTCCAAAGGCAACTCCCAAAACCAGATCTCAAGGGTGATGAACTTGAAATTCAGATCCCAGAGGATGAATATATGGATGGATTGACTGCTTGCAAACACAACCTACATGGTAGGATCATCTGGCCTAAAGGAACCACCCCTTTGACGGTGGTTGCCCTGCGCAACAAATTAGCACCTCTCTGGAAAAGTTTAAGCAGATGGGGAATTTCATCTATAGGTAAAGGTTATTATGAGATGGCTTTTTCATCTATTGAGGATATGAAAAGAGTGAGATCAACAACTTCGTGGAACTTAAACCCAGGAGTGCTAAAGCATTTCGCTTGGACAAAAGATTTTAATCCCAGTGTGCAAAAGCTCTCTTCTGCTTAGGTTTGGTTAAAAAATTATGGTTTAACACAAGAATATTGGAGACCAAAAATAATTGTTGCTATTGCTAATAGTGTTGGAACACCTATATGTACTGACTCTGCTACTAGTAAGCCAATTTTTGAAAGAACATTTGGTCAGTATGCAAGGGTTCTTGTGGATATGGATTTATCTCAACCATTGAGATATAAGGCGTTGGTAGAGAGGCAAGGATATGCATTCTTTGTAGATTTAGATTATGAAAACATCCCAGACTTTTGTACCCACTGTAAGATGATTGGGCACCATGTTAATATTTTCAAAAGAATACATCCAATTGATCATGAAGAAAGAGAGAATAACCCAATCAAGAATAGAAGGCAAGATAGAGTTCCTGAGAAGCAATATGTGCAAGTTCATGATGGAAGAAAAAATCAAGGGAAGAATCCTACTGTTATTGATGTTGATATTGCAGAATCATCTACAAAAAATAAAAAAAGTAGAAATGAAATCAGGGAAATACAATCAGCAGTTGGGAATAATGAAGATGTTAGAAACAATGAGGAAGAAAACAACACCCCTGCCTCTCAAGGTGTTAGAAATGAGATTAACAATCTACAGTTAATCCCATATAACGCTGCTTATCATGCTACTACTGTGAACAACATGTTGGATGGACTGGTCGAGGATGTCAGTTCAGATGACTCTGACTTTGTGGAGAATACTCATCAGCACGTGGTAGATGAGAATGTTTTAGTTCATGCAGAGATTCAAAATGAAGACAATAATGCTGATGAGGTTTTGCCAGCAAGAATTGAGCATGATATGAAGTTCCTTAATGACTCATGGGCAAATATGGTGGAACAGGAAGATAATAGGTTGCAGGTCTTACCAGATGAAGGCTTTCAACAGGTGACCAGAAAGAAAAAGAACCAAAAGAAAATTACATCTCCAAAGAAGAAATACGCCACTAGATCAAAGGGTGAAGCATCTAACCCTCCATCATGAAGAGTTTATATTGGAACATCAGGGGTTTGGCCAACTCCCCCTCTAATTTAGCTCTTAAAAGGTTAGTGAATACATATAAACCTGACTTTATATTTATAGCTGAGCCTTGGATATCTATAGATAGATTCTCATCCAGATGGCTTCAAAGATTGGGCTACAATTTTTTTTCTAAAAATAATAGAGAAAACTTGTTACCAAATCATTGGTGCTTTTGTTCTACCAACCTTAACCCTACTATCCTGACTGAAATGAACAAGAAATAACCTTCACCATAACAGAAAAACAACATAACTTTTGCTTTTGATGTAGTCTATGCATTCACATGTTACCTCAAAAGAAGACTCCTTTGGGACAGACTAAACACAATCCAAACCACCCACCCTTTACCCGGGTCCATTATTGGAGACTTCAACACAGTCTTAGGAACTCATGAATATAGAGGTTCACATTCTCCAGCTAGAATTCCCATGACAGATTTTGTTGAATGGTCTGATAATCTTAATTTAGTCCACCTCCCTACTAAAGGTGCTTTCTTTACTTTGGATAAATAACATCTTGGAGTCTGCTAAGCTTTCAGTGTCTATTAATGGTGCCCAAAAAGGTTATTTTGATTGCAAGAGAGGGGTAAGGCAGGGGGACCCCCTCTCCCTTTTATTGTTTTGCATTGCTGAAGATGTTTTGAGTAGAGGAATTTTGAAATTAGTTCAGAAAAGAAAGTTGAACTCATCAAAGCTTCAAATCAAAGCAGTATCCCCTCTCATGTTTTATATGTTGATGACATCATGCTTTTTTGTAAAGGGAAGACTTCTTGTATTAATCATTTGCAGAAATTATTCACTGATTATGCCGTGTGCTCTGGCCAAATCATAAGTGCCCACAAATCAACTTTTTACTCAGGTTCCATCCCTCAACCGAAACTCAACTTATTTATTCAGCTTCTTGGTTTCTAACAGGGTGTTTTTCCTTTCAATTACTTGGGTGTTGCTATTTTCAAAGGCAAACCAAAGCTTCAGTACCTTCAGCCTATAGCAGATAGAATTAAAAGCAAGTTAGCAGCTTGGAAAGCTTCACTCCTTTCTATAGTTGGTAGAGTTCAATTAGTCAAATCATTCATCCAAGGAATGTTAATTCATATTATCTCAATTTATGATTGGCATGTTAGTTTGATAAAAGAGATAGAACAGAGCATTAGAAATTTCATTTGGAGTAGTTACACATCCAAAAGGAAGTTGGTAACAGTTTCCTGGAAGAAGGTTTGTAGGCTTGTTTCAGAAGGAGGCTTGGGTATCAGATCAATATCCTGCATTAATCAAGCTTCTAATCTTAAATTATGCTGGGAAATGTTAACTTCAGATAATTCTTGGGCCAAAGTTCTTCATAGTAGAGTAATCAAAAAAGATAAGGTCATTAATTATCATATTTTTTCCTCTATTTGGAGCAGCATTAAATCTGAATACAAAAATCTTTTGGAAAACACCAAATGGCTTCTGGGTGATGGAGAAAGTATTAGTTTTTGGAAAGATCAATGGTGTGGATATCCTCTTAACAATGTTTTGAATATTCCTAACTCAATCTCAATGCATCTTGCAGCAAGAGTTTCTGACTTCATCCACAATTTTCAATGGAAAATTCCTTAGGCAGTCTCTATTGTTTTTCCTAATATTAGTTCCCTTGTGAATCAAGTTATTATTCCCGTAGAAAGAAAGAAAGACAAGCTGGTGTGGATTAACTCTAGTAAGGGTGATCTTACTCTCAAGGATGCATATCTTCATAAATCTCCCATTGGACCAAAATCATATGGTCCCCCGATATCCCTCCCTCTAAATCATTAACTGATTGGAGACTTTTGCACAATAAATTGCCTACTGATGATAATCTAATTACTAGAGGGTGTTCCTTCCCATCAATGTGCAACTGCTGTTATAAATATTCTGAAAATTCTGTGCATTTGTTCATTGAATGCTCTCTGGCATCCAAGTTATGGACGTGGTTTGCTTCTGTCATCATCATTAACTTGCAGCTTAACTCTTTGGAGGATGTTTAGAAGATATGTCATAGAAGCTGGTCAAAGCAATGCAACACTGTTATCAAGGCTTGCATTATCAATATTATCAGCACTATATGGTTTGTAAGAAACCAATCTAGATTTGAGGATAAAATCATCCCTTGGAGATCTATAATCAACATTATTTCCTCTAATGTAGCTTTATCAGGTAATTTTTCCGATGCTTCTGGACATGGTTCTATACAGGAGTTTTCTATCTTGAAGTACTTTAATATTAAAATTCATCCTCCTAATGCTCCTTTGATCAAAGAGGTTATTTGGACTCCTCCTAATAATTGTTGGGTTAAATGTAACCCTGATGGCGCCTCCATAACCAACAATTTGCAGTCCTCTTGTGGGGGAATTTTTAGAGATGCTAATGCAGATGGCTTGGGTTGTTTTGCTGTTAACTTAGGTCCTGGTTCAGCTATAATAGCTGAATTTTGTGTTGCTATGATTGCTATAGAAGTTGCTTTTGAAAAAGGTTGGAGGAAGCTCTAGTTAGAGACTGATTCCAGGATTGTTATGCTGGCTTTTTCTTCTTCTTTTCTGGTTTTGTGGTGCATAAGAAACAGATGGGCTAATTGCTTGTTTAAAACTAGGCAAATGGATTTTATTGTTAGTCATATATATAGGGAAGGGAATACTTGTGCTGACATATTGGTTAATTTTGGTTTAAATGCTTCAGAACCTTTGTGGTGGGATGAGAGTCCTAGTAACATTAGAGGTGAAGTTATTAAGAACAAGTTGGGTCTTCCCAACTATAGGTTTGTAAATTTCTGAGATTGGGTTTGGTATAGTCCTCCAATCTTTTTTGTAGTTTCTTTTTATTTAATATATCCTTTTGGTGGTGTTTTGCATCACTTGCTTAAAAAAAATGCACAACTTTTGGAATGCAATAGATGAAATAAGTGGGAATGCAAATAAAGGAAATAATGGTTAATGTATCAAATTTGAAATTAAAGAAAGTTTGCATCCTTATTCAGATTTATTTTACAATACATGTTGTCGTATATATCTTTGCATTGAAAATATTTGATTGTCATTGTTATTGCTATAAATATAATAATTGGCGGTTAATAAGTATTATATGTTTCTATAAAATACTAATTAATGACAATTGATTGATTACATTCCATAATTATGTTGTGCTTTTATTTGTGTTTGATCTTGTAAATGATAAAAAAATTATTTGATTTTTTTTCCTTTTATAGTTGTTAGACCTTTTTAAGGATGTTGTTAGAAGTTTTATAAGACAGAGAAGCAAGAATGAAAACAATTCAAATTGATTAATTGTAATAGAACAAAATTTAAGACAATAATGAAGAAACTTGGGACAATGACAAAAAAATTATGGACTAAATGTGAAAAATATTGAATTTCCTCTAAGATAAGTTTTACTTTTGTCGATAATGTGGAAAGATGAAGTTAGTGTTGAGATTTCTTATTTCATTTTTGGTTAGTGTTGAGAGTTGGTCCAATGTATGATTAGAATATTCTATTATTTTACTTAAAAATATGGTCACACTAAATGATTAAGGAAATGATAAATTATCATGTGTTCTATAATATGTTATGCCATGCCCGTCAAAAAAACTTAAGCTAGACAATTGTTTATATTGTATAGTGTACAGAGATTTGATCAAGCCTTTTTTTAAGGAGATTTGACCATGCTCTAGAACAAAAACTCCAAGGCTTTATTATTTTAAAATTAAAAAGTATTCATGATCCTATAATATTAAAGAATTTATTAATGATTAATTCTATAGTTATGTTATGCTTTAATTTGTGTTTAATCTTGTAAATGAGAAGGAAAAAAAGAGTAAACCATCAAATTGGTCCATGTCTTTGTATCAAATTCTCAAATTGGTCCCTGACTCTAATAATAACTCAAAATAGTCTCTGTCTTTGTCAAACGTTTCTCAGATTGGTCACTGACTCTATTATTTGTTTTGCATTTTAAGCATATAACGTACCAAATAAGATCAAAAGGCATTATTCATTAACCACTAAACAATATCCAAAAGACATTGAGTCATTAACACTCAAAATACAAAACAACTAATAGAGTCAGATACCAATTTGAGAAACATTTGACAAATACATGAATCATTTTGAGTTATTAATAGAGTCAGGGACCAAATTGAGAATTTGGTACAAAGACAGGGACCAATTTGGTGATCTACTCGAGAAAAAAATATTTGATTTTTTTCTTGCCTTTTATAGTTGTTAGAAGTTTTATACAATAGAAAAGCATTATTGAAAACAATTCAAATTGATAAATTCTAATAGAATAAAATAAAGAAAAAAAATAAACAAAATTGGGACAATCACAAAAATATTATTGAATTCCCTCTACAATAAGCTTTTCATTTGTAGATAATGTGGAGAGATCAAGTTAGTGTTGAGATTTTTTTTGGATATTGAGAGTTGGTCGAGTGTATGACAAGAATATTCTATTTTTTATTTTATTTAAGAACATGGGACATTAAATGGTTAAGGAAATGATAAATTATCATGTGTACTATAATATGTTCTGCCAAGTCTGTTAAAAACAAACTTATGCTAGGAAATCGTTTATATTGTATAGTGTACATAGATTTGACCATACCTTTTTTAGGTAGATTTGACCATGCTATAAAATAAAAACGACAAGATTTTAATATATAAAAATTAAAAAGTATTCGTGATCCTATAATAATATTAAAGAAAACCGTCCTCGTGAGCTTAACTCAGTTGGTAGGTACAAAGCATATAATATGCAAGGTCTGGGGTCCGAACCCCGGCCACCACCAAAAAAAAGAAAGCCATTATTTTTTTTGGTTAATCATGTTCAAATTTTTTAAATATAATTGATATGATAGCCATTGTTTATAGAAGAATTGATTAATGATTAATTTCATACCATAATTATGTTGTGCTTTTATTTGTGTTTGACCTTCTAAATGAGAAAAATTTATTTGATTTTTTTGTTTCCTTTTATAGCTGTTAGAAGTTCTAAACAATAGAAATGTATTTGATTTTTCAAATTGATAAAATAAAATGAGTTAACCCTTTGGTTCCCAAGGGAAAAAGGCCTTAGTAATCTGTTGTTCGGCGTGAGGTAACCAAGAATTGTTCCACTAAAAATGGAACTCGGGGAAGATGTGCAAAAATGAGTAAGGATAGCCATGCCTTTTTGATCTACTCTAGAACAAAAACGGAAGTATTCTATTTTTTGAAAATTAAAAAGTATTTGTGATCCTATAACGTTAAAGAAGGCCATTTTTTTTAAATTACCTCCAAACATGAAATGTACGAAATAAATCATAATTCTCATCTGTATAATTAAAATACATCGCATCATTCAACTTTTACATATCATCCAAATACATTTCCATTGATACCATAAATTGTAGCAATAAATAAGTAACAAAAGAAAATTAAAATCAGAATAAGAAGAATAAGGACTAAATTAAACATTTACTTAGAAAAAAATTCACACATATATTGTGTATTGTATTCTTGTACTTATTCAAAAATATTCACCCATATACGATGGATTGTATTGACAGATAGTGAATTATTTGGATAGGTATTGGACCATGAATCATATAAAAGGAATGTTCATATATTAGGATTAACCACAAATATTAAATCATGAATATCATGAAGGAAATTTGTTCTTGAAACATGGGAGGCATAAAATTACTTGATTCCTATATTATAAGAGATACATATTTATCATAATATGACATAATTTGAATTTGAAATGATCAAGATTCATAATGAATATTCTACCAAATTTTTTTTAATCCTTCAATGGATTTTCAAATGATCAATTCGAGGAAGTCGTCTTCTTCAATAACTTTTATTTCACCTAAGAGAAAACAAATTTCTCGAGATGAAGATTACTTTTTTCAACCACCTGATTTACATTTGACATAAGCATAAATATTAGAATAATACAATTAGAATAGAGCTTGAGGAAGATGTGCAAACCAACAATGAGAAATATGTTGGAACAAAGGGTGTTTCACAAGTCACCTATTGAGTTTTGACAATAACAAGGTATTAAAAATCATCAATTGGATATGCTAAACAATTTGTTCAAGTGTAAAGGATCCATAATCAAAGTACTATTCATAAAGATTCTGATTGAACAAGTTCAAGAGCAAAGGAATTTTATTTGAAGCTAAGAGCGTGTAATATCCCACTCGACGATTATTGGAATATTACCAGTCAAACGTGTCAGGGAACAAATGCTCACAGAAAACAAGTACGACGGAGAATGTTTACCCAATGATATCAGTTAAGCTCAGGCTGAATT
>Ga0228710_1000894_pt1 | contig 42057 bp, 17 predicted proteins | sample MedpolnodulmetaG_FD_177995 | JGI IMG/M metagenome (GOLD analysis project Ga0228710, IMG submission 177995) | Root nodule microbial communities from Medicago polymorpha collected in Santa Monica, California, United States - pink nodules | ecosystem: Host-associated > Plants > Roots > Nodule... | reverse complement strand
AACTCTTTCTTTCAAATAACTTTTTAAATATTTTCAGTAGCAATCTACAGTTTTGACCCATTTATCCACATTTCTAGTTACACAATTTTAATCATTCAATTTTTTCAATTTCTAAAATTGGACGAACTACTTAAAATAATGTTGATGTAGTAAATTTTAATTTGATGTATTTTATCGAGTTTTTTTTTATCGTTTATTTTATGATATTTCTAGAGGATTCAAGTGAATTATTCATGGTTTTGAAAAAAAAGTCTATAATGTTTTGTTAAAGTTATTGCGTGTCTTGTAATTATCTAACCAATATCAAAGGTACAAAGTCCATGCAAAGTGAAGAAAAACAAGTGAATTTTGCCTAAAGACCCTGCACACGCCGGTAAACAAAGCATGAAAAGTCCTCCATCTGCTTGCGCGGTACACACATGTAGTCATGACAATGGGGCAGGGTGAAGATGAGTTTTGCCTTCTCCATCCCCTACTCCCATATACTTACCTGTTACCCTACTCATATCCAATAGAGATGAGAAATTAAATCTCATCCCCGTCTCCAATGGGTTCGGGTATTCCCGCCCCATCCCCGCCCCCGCAGTGAATCAGTTTTTTTTTTTAAAGAGTTTTTTTTAAGCTTTTCAATGGTAATGTTTTTAATAAAAAAAGAGTTTTTTTTTTAAGCTTTTCAATGGTAATTATGTAATGCATTATCCAATAATTTGCGCTCATTTTAGCATTTTCTTACCGAATAATTCGGTTGCTCCTTTAACTATCAATGAAAGTTCTTATATCATGACAATTATGAAACCAAATAATATGGCGTATCATTATCAACCTCCTCAACAAAAACAAAAAAAAAATGACTTTTCTACATTCGGGTAGGGTTTGGGTATGAGTTCGGGATGGGTACATGTATCTCTGTTACCTGTCCCGTACCCGTATTTTGAAGTCGGGGAAAGCCCAAATCCATACCCAAACCCAGTTAAATCAGGGAAAACCCGTCAAATTGGGGTTGGTTTGGGTGGGTACCCATGGGCACGGATTTTGTTTTCATGTCTACACACATGCCCACACACCTCGCGATACCGAACATAAAAATAGGAGAGTTGCGACCAAAGCAACCAGAAATCGCATACTTCAGCCTTGAAAACAAGATTGAAGCTAATTCTCTTCACTTTATGTATTTTTAATTTTATTTCTATTTGATGATGTATTCAGTATTCTGTTAGCATTAGTTGTTAAACTATTAGATTAAGCTTGAATGATGACCCTCTTTATAATTGTTTGACAAATGTCATCCTCATAACCTTTTTAATGCAATTCAAATTATGAACTCCTCTAGTACGAGTAGTGGCTAAGCTAAGAAAGATTTGTCATTCTGAAATACTTTCAGTTGGACCAGCTAAAGTGGAAGAAGAACCTAAAAAGATGATAAAAAGAAGGAAGATGATAAGAAAGATTCAAAACAAGATAATGTGATAATTAATCCTCTCATGTATTATGGTACACCTGCCTATTATAATCATCAAATGAAACCACCAGGGCCGTCCCTGTAAAATCAGAGGCTCGGCTCTCTTAATAAAAATTGGCCCCTAAAAAAATACAATTTGCCAAAAAAAATTAATCACCAACATTTCACATGTAAAAAAACCATGTTATGTACAACTTTAGCAACAACACTTTCTTTATAAGGGAGATAAGGAAAGAAACACAATGAGGCAAGAGGCAAAACCACCTGCAAAATATCACATGTTATACACTTATAGTAACATTAACATTAATGTAAAATACTCTCCTGTGAAAAATTAATGTAAAATACTCACCAGGATTGACAAGCAAAACATGCAAAAACATAATTTACTTTTTCTTTTATATACAATTTAGGGCAAAGTCTAAACCAAGTGATTGAACTCAAGTGGTTAACGAGCTTCCACTAGGGATAATCATTCGAAAGAACCCGAGTTCGATTCGTAACGGAAATAGTTATTGATCAGGTTTTACTTATCTTTCGGACGAACTTCAGATTACTAGGATCCCCTTCCCCTAAAAATCGGAGGTTAACACCAAAAAAAAAAAAAAAAAGAAGGCAAAGTCTAAGCATAATCTACTATGAAAAAAAAAGTAGTTATTCACAATAATATACTTTATGATTTTTCTAGGAGGCAAAAGTAATAATTTAATATATAAAATTAATTAAGTTATTTAATATAAACTAATTTTTTAACCACAATACTATTTGACAAGAAAAAATTGACATGGTCTCATTTGGTATGGACAATGCATAATAAATGAAAGGTCCAGGGTTCAAATCCCGGCCACCACAAAAAAAAAGAAAAAATTGACATGAGTGATCCTGGGAATAAATGTTACCTTGTGAATAAATTTTATTTAAAAACATGATTAAACATTTAAATATAGATTTTAATTTTGTCAAAAAAAAAGAGTTTAATTAGTATGATATGTCAGTGTACAATTATTTTACACATAACATACTAATTGAAATCTTAAATTTATTTTATATATATTGAATTATTACTTTTGCCTCCCCCAACACAAATATCAAATTATCAATGGCCATATTCACTGGTCATGGTCCTCAACAGGGGCGTGTCCCTAAGTATGGGATAGAGGAGCGGCCGTCAGGGCACCAAATTTTTAAGGGCATAAAAATTATTATTTTTATTTAATACTATGTATATATATTTATTTTTAACTCGCTTTGATTAATTATATTGAAAATATATTTTTAAAGATTTTTGATCATGAATGAATCTTTTAAAAAAAAAAATTATATTTTTAAATAATTAAAAGGACACAACTATCAATTTGTCCATAATACAAAAAAAATAATTAAAATCTTCCACCATCTTGACAAAAATCTAGGCCACGAAGCACCCTCCCCATCTAACAAATTACAAACATGAACCCCATACTTCTCCACCAACACTTCTTTCCACAAAGCATTATCATCGTGAATCAATTTCCATCTCTACTTTACTAACAAACTCAAGTTAATCATTCTAACATCCCTCACTCCCAACCCTCCTTCATATTTTGGTTGACATACCTTCACATTATCAGCCGTAGCTTTCCCAATACAAAAAGTATCATTGGCATATTGAAGATGAGAAATCTCCAACTAATGACGCCTAAAAGCAAACTCTTCAAACAAATTACACCTCACCGTGTTCCTCATCAAGCCACCAATCCCCTCCGCCACCAAAAGGAATAAAAAAGGAGGTAAGGGACCCCTTTGTTTTTTTAATTAAACATCTTTTTTTTAAACAAGGGACCCCCTTGTTTTAATCTTCTATGGATACTAATTTCCTCCGTAGAGCTTTCATTTACAAGAATGAACATATTTCCACTAAAAAGAGACGTCTTCATCCACGCCACCCACTTTCAACACAACCCCACTCTCCCCATCATATATTCCAAGAAACCCCAACCCATCGAATCATATGTTTTTTCAAAATTCACTTTCAAAACTAAGCATTTATGATTTGTTTATATGGATTAATGCTTGAATTAGTTTAAACTTCAGGAAACCGTTGATAGAGCTCCATGTTTAAATTAATTCAAGCATTAATCCATAGTATTATTCATCCTAATTGGTCTCAATTCACAGTTAAGACCCAAAGTAATGTAGCTCTTGATTAGAAGAAGCTCAGAGTATTATTCATCCTTACGGTTGATAGAGTCATCTAATTGGTCTCAATTCACTAAACAAAAATCTATTAGTGCTCAAAACTTATGTACGTTCTCTCTCTCGTTATAAATCAACATCAATCAAGTTAAGAGGTAAGGATGTGGCCAACCCTAAACTTCTACTTAACATAGCATGGCCGTCACGTCATTGAAATTGTGAGCGATTTTAAAAAATCGGTCCAAGGTAAACCACATGTAACACTTCTCCACCCCAGAGGTTGGCTTAATTTTATGGTTTCTTAAAAATAAGGTTGCTGAAGTGGCAGAGTCCAATAAGTGGATCTTAGAAGAGTTTGTTATAATTAATTCCACAATGCTCATCGAAAAGGCAGTTCTGGATAATCATTTGAGGGTTGCTCGCTAATTAAGCAATTCAGCATTGTAGATTCCAACCATTAATTGATTATTTGTATGTCAATTGGTTCCTTGGTCAGAAACTTCCCTGAAAACAAGTTATTGTCCTTCATTCATTTACCCAGCTGGCTAGTTGCTCGAATTTACTAATTTTCACATTTTTTTTCCTAATTTTTAAATAAGAACAAAAGTATAAACACTACCTTAAATCTTGTAATCTATGAAGCTTAGATACTTTAAAATGAAAGAAGTATATGTGTTGGATATATATTAGATACCGATAATCCTTGGATATTTTAGGATTTATGTTCTAAGAGTATCATTCGGATACTTACTTGAGTTAACATGATGATGTAGGTTTAGGATCTTGAATCGTATTCCTCCTCAAACTCTTATGTTCAATTCTCTCCGGTGCCAATTTAGACGGTTAATTCAGCTTCTTAAAAATATATTTTTTTTTCTTAAAAAAATATCAATATATATTATCACATATGTTTAGGATATTTCTTTTTTTAAAGGTGTCTAGGATATTTCTTGGATACTCAATTCTTTTAGATACCTATCACATTGTAGCTAGGTGTCATATTGTAGCTTAACCAATGTCTTGAGTTCGAATATAGTCTTAGACATGTAACAACGTTAAATTTTTTAGAAAGAGTTGCCGCCCATTTGGGTTATGCAAAACTCGAAGGATTAGTATTGGCAAGTTGCACGTGAAGATACCGAGTTTACGCCAAAAAATAAAAATAAAAGACCCTTTTATTTAATAATTCAAGTTGAACACAAATGTCTAATGCTAATAATAATAAGTGACCTTGCAATCACGATACGAATTTCCCCAAGACTTAAGTTGACTTCTTCTCTCTCACTCTTTCTCCACTCACTCTATTTAATTTTTTTTCCTTTTAAATACCTTAGACCTGAGCTAAGTTTCAGTGCACCAATCCTTGTAGTTGTAGCTGCGGTCTCACTCATAATTTCCCATTCTTATCAATGAATGTTAGATTTTCTAATCACTAGTTTTATCATTTATTTTTTACTATGGTCCAATAAACTGAATTCAAATTGAAAACTCCTCACTTCTTAGTCTTGTTCTATTTTCAATCCCATGCATCATCAATCAACTAGTATTATTTTTAATTCTAGTACAAGTAATTGGCATTCAAAGTTTGAGATCTCATGTCATAAATTCAACCTATGCTTCTACTTAATTTCATAAAAATAAATGATTTTTTTAGAGTTTTCTTTTTTTAATGTTTAGAAGTGATTTTAGGGGGTCCTAATTCCTAACAATTTTCTGATTTGTTTCATGACAGAAAATAGTGCTGCAAGTGGAATTACACGATGACAAAACAAAGAAAAAAGCATTGAAGGCAGTCTCTAATATTTCAGGTATTGAATTTCAATCTGTTGTCATTTTAAATTCTATTACATTTTCTTTGCTATTTTATGCTCATAAAATCAAGAGAGAAAAAAAATCAAAGAGAATAAATTTAACCATGATTTTTGCAGGGGTTGAGTCGGTTTCTTTGGATATGAAGGACCAGAAATTGACCTTAACAGGAGACATAGACGCTGTGCAAGTAGTGGGAAAGTTAAGGAAGCTGTGTCATCCTAAGATACTATCTGTTGGACCAGCCAAGGAACCTAAGAAAGAAGAGAAAAAGAAGCCAGCAGAAGAGAAAAAGGATCAAAATAAGAATTCAGCAGCACCTGGTTTTGTGAAGGTTTGTGAAACCTATCATTATCCTATCATGATGAGACAACCACATTACTATTACACTAGTGTGGAAGAGAATCCTAGTGCATGTGTTATCTGTTAAGTTTTAGATTATTTGAAGAAAAAAGAGTACATTGTTGTTGAGGAGTAATCGAAAAAAAATGTTATTTGTTTTTCTTTTGTTTTCTTCTTCTTCATCTTAATTATCTTTCTTTTCATAAGGGTTTCCTTGCAATTTAGATTGTAAGAAGCTGAGTTAGTATTGATGAAATGGTGAGTAATGAAAGTAATGTTCTGTGTTTGAAAGGTGAGTATTTTTATTTTTATTTTTTGAAGGATTGAAAGGTGAGTATGTTGATCGTATAAAATGCATGATTTACATAAATTGATATCAAAATGAAAATGATATAATATGAGGACAATCGATAAGGATGTGACTCATACCATATAAAGGACTCAATCAAGGAATGCATGTTAAAATGACGTGGTTGGCAAAATTATGATGATATCGTGATTTTGTTGATGCTCTAAGATGTAACTTTTGCATCCGAGATGAATTTATTGCAATAATTCTAAACTCATAGCAAATGTCAATATAGCTATCACTATCCATATGAAAGCTTTATTATCAAGTCACTCAATTAATAATATCTTTGTAAGTACTATTTGAGTGATACAAATCTATTTCGATTGTTATGAGCTCTACAAGTTACACCTAAACTTTCTTAACCCAAAAAATTATTGGGATGTTATTTTAATGAATGGTTTTAGTGAGAAGATAAGTAATAAGTGAACATTTTAACAACTTAATCTTATCATGTAAGAGAACGTGCGGTCATGAAGGCCCTCATAATGAAAGACCAAGTGGTCCAATCCCCTTGACGGATAATAGACTCTTACATCTAATGGTCTTATTTTTCTTAATATTCTAAAACCACTCCTTTAATCAATATTCAAGTTATTTCAAAGTTAAAATAAAAAAGAGTGATGCTATTTAAAGGGATTTTTTTGTAGTAAAATTTCAAGAAGCTTACGTGTTGGATTAGAAAACAAGAGAACGGTTGCAATCTATGGTTTTGCGGCTAAAACATGGGCTAGAGGGTGATAAGTAGGTAATGAGGGGTATTCGCTATGCATTCGCGAAAGAAAAATTCGTTGTATTTATCATTTTCGAATAAAAGATAAAAAATTAAACCAGTTTGCAAGTGGAATCAATCGAAACTCCCTTCATGTTTAACTCGGTTTAAATTGTAATGTGACATTAATAAGGTCTCTTTTACGAGATTTTAATTTTATACAATACACAACAAGCTTTATCCAAAAATCCATTCTTTTAAATAAGGTGCGAGTTGTATGATATAAATGGTTGATCAATACCAGCAACTTCGTCCGTGCATAGAAATCAAGCATTTGCACGACGGTATGCACTATATAGATACAGATTCATTTCAGTCCTCACACTTTTTTCGTGATACAATTTAGTTTCAACAAACGGTTATACAAAAACAAATTTCTAACATTTTCATATTGTAGACAAATTGGTCTATCTAGTATAATGAGTTTGTGACGAATTTGCGTGCAAATCAAAATGTCATAGATTAATTTAGATATTATTTTTTTGTCAATGACTCAATTGGAACACGTAAAACAAATTGATTGGGTTCAAATAGTTAATGAACCTCACCAAATGATAAATGAGTTCAATTCCTAACTGAAAGAATTCATGATACTCTACTTACCTTTTAACCGAACTCCAAAATATTAAGATTCTTTTCCTTAACAGCTGAAGAGTTAAAACAAAACAGAAAAGTGGAAAAAATTATGAGTAAACAATTTAAATTTACTCCAGTAATTAATAACTTTAAAGTGTGTGAGAAAGCAATCTTGTCTGATTTGATCTATAATTAAATATTACATTTTTCAATAGTATTCTGCCTTAGAACTTGTGATACATTAGTTGACTCTTGTTCATCGATACTAGACGACAATGGTCTGATTAATTGGGATCTGTCTAAGTTAATATATGATTTATTTAAATGGATCAAATGAAATGATTCCCATTAATATATTTGTTTAGATGGTAATCAGATCTTGAAGCCTACTTAATAGTTTTGACTTCCTTCAAAAACTATTACATGATCACATGTGGTTTTGGTACAGAAGTATATGAAAATAAAATAGTGTTAGAATACAAGAAAAACTGTCAATTAAAACAAGTGCAAAAACGATTCTTTAATGTAAAACTTTAGACTTTAGTACATTGTAAGGCAAACAGTCTTCTAATTAAGGCGGCTGTAGAACTATTTAATCTAGGTGAAAGTTCGGCTATACTCATTTATATCTCGTTTCGACAACATTTTTTTTTTAAATGGAGTATCCTTCACAATATTGTGAGATCTAAATAGGCGACAAACTCTCTTTAAAAGTTTTAACGCTGTTGCATGTCTAATGTTATATTCGAACATATGATCTTGATTAAGGTAACGCTCTTTGATATACCATATGACTTTGAAGTCACTGTTAGAAAAGCCAATTAATGGAAATTTCATTGATATATTTCTTAGTCACAAATTAATATTGCCAAGCAATTATGCTCAACTTTTTCTAAGGGACGTGCAGAGCTAAAGTTTGTTCAACATATTTTCAGACATTAAATATGGACACATAAGATTCAAACTTTTATTCGTCAAGTCTTAAAAACTAGCTATCCTCTTGCTAGTAATCTAAATTGGTTCCTTTGAAAGTTTTAAATTGATTAGTAACTGATGTTATGCGAGTTTAAAATTCTGCAAATGTAAAGCATTAAGTGGGAAAAAGAGAAGAAATAACTTATAATTTCCTAAGACATTTTTTCTAGATATAAAAAAAAATTAGTATAAAAATTAAGAGTCCTGATAGGCGAACACACTTAGCTGGCAACACACTCATATACACCCCTCATGTGGCAGGATAGTTTTGGCATTTGGTGCCACAATTAAAGGAATTATGGTTCTGTCTGTCTTGACATGCCTCGGTCATCAAAGGGCAGATATCAGAAATCAAAAAGAAAAAAGGGCAATTAATTGGGCCTAGTGACAGTACACACTAGCTCTTTTACTTTCTTATTTTGAAAAAGACTTCTAAAGCAACTTAGTATGCTCCGTTTATCTCATCTCATTCTACTTTGACCATGTAAATCATGTAAAAATAGGTAACAGAAGACTGTAATGGAAGCACATGCAATCACTATGTCTTGATCTAATATCCATTCCAATGCACTATATGTAACAGTAACAGTAACAAGGTTAGTACTAAAGTAAAATGGTTAGGCAGTCATCTACTGAGTAAATAGTACTTGTTAGCTAATTTTATTTATCTTGACATTTGATTGACACCATGTGGTTTCTTCAATCTTGAATCAATTATAAAATTCTACTCTTGCATTATACTATCTCCGTCCATATAAAACAATATTTTTGAAACAATAATGCACAAAATAGACATATTCAATATGATTTGGGACTCTTTTAGCTTAATCAGAGATCTTGAATTCAAATTTAATTACGACAATCCAACGACATCAAATCTTTTAAAAAGAGTTTTGTCGTTCATTGTAATCCTGCTCGACTTGAGAGATTAATCTTTAAAATTACATGCGAATGATAACCAATTTTAAAAAATATACTCTTTACTTTTCATTATTAGCAATACGTGTACACAAATACATTTCCAAATGATTATGTGAGGCCTCTTTTTTCTCCTTTAATTTTCTTCTAGCCTAACTTTTGTCAAAGCACACAACAAGAATCTAACCGACCATAAAACAAAGTTCTACTTTTTATCTCAAGAAGTTTCCCGCTCCACTATTCCCTCCAAGTATACTTTAATTTACTACCAATACCATAATACATGAAAGTCTAAAGACAACAAACATCCACCAACATAGGTTTGAAACTCCAACATGGGAAACTGCTTTGTTGGGGCCATGGCAGATTCTGATATAACAATCAAAGTAATAACATCAAATGGTGGAATCATGGAATTCAGTGCACCAATATCAGTAAGTTTCATCACCAAAGAGTTCCCTGGACATGCCATATTCAGAAGCCATGACCTCTTTTGGAAACCACTAAGCCAGTTCGATGAGTTAGAGGCAGGACAATCATACTATTTGCTTCCAATCAACAACAATATAGAAGCTACATGTGGTAATGATTATGAACATGTTGTTAGACAAGGACATGTTAGATCTCATAGTGTTCCAACAACCTCGTACCCTGCTCCATATAGAATGTCCTTAGATTACCAACACCACCAAGGAATGAGGTTTCTCAAGAAGTCTTCCATAGAATCTTTGTCTAGTAGCAGCAGGTTTTGGAAAGTGAAGTTGGTGATTAGTCCAGAACAGTTGATGGAAATTTTGGCACAAGAGGCTAGAACAAAAGAGTTGATAGAGAGTGTAAGGATTGTAGCAAAATGTGGTGACATTTCATCTGCAGCTGAAGACTTTGCTTCTGATCAGTGGAGCCTTTCCAACACAAGTTGGAGCATTTCATCTAAAACAAAATAAACAAGTAATTTGTTGAAACATTAGTGACTTTTTTCTGTGTCTTCTTTTTTTGGTTAATTACTTTGCTTTAATACTTTTTTTATATGTATGCAATTATGTATGTATCATATTTTGTTTCTTCTGTAAAATTCAATGTAGATCTTTATCATATGACATTGTAGAATTTCTGTGACTGTGTGATGTAGAATATTTCCTATCTCGACGGAATCCTCATTTATGGATTATTAACCAAATAAGTGTAAGAGTCGGAGTTTGAACCTCAATCATGACCTCTGACATAACAATTTCGACATTTTATCGATTGAGTTAAGACATGTGAACTATATTTCAATATTATTATTAGGTGTTTGTTTGATCATGTTAATTGTTTTCAACCATATTATTGATGTGAAATATCCACCGCCTTTATATGTGAATAATCTCTATTAAGATATTTAATTTACCATTTTCGATAAGTCTTCTCTTTAAACCAATTGCTTTTTTTTATCTCAAACTCAAATCCGAGACTTTATTTGAGGTATTCGAGTCCATCTCTACTCGGAACAAAATCCGAAGCTGGTGTTGCTTCTAATTTATAGTCAAAGTCAAAACTGAAATGGTAAAGTTAAATCAAAATTAATATTAGAGCATATCTTTGAAATCCAGAACAAGGAAATTTGTTATGTTCACATCTCAACTATACTAATTTAACAGGAGTCAGCAATTTTTAGTATTGTAGTAGTGACAATTTGAAGAAGGGGAAGTCTCAAATCTTCAAATTAACACCCATCACCATGTTTAGCCAAGCAATTACCACATTCATTCCCTTCTCAAAGAGTATTAGTGAAATACAAAGTCTAATCACACCTCATAAAATAACAAATCTTACCAATAACAACAATAACATTATTAGAGTCCAATTCCAAAGTAATAATCACTCTAAAACTACAAACAAACTACCCAATTTTTCATCAATGGCTTCCACCAACAAAGATCAAATAACCTTGTCTTCTTCTCCAATCTTCATATCCACTGAAAATCTACGAACCATCCTCACCCATCAAACCCTAATCAATCACATCCAATCCAATCTCCCTAAAGTTTCAACCTTTCTCCAAACCCCAATTCGCCAACACTACAATCTTTCTCCTTCCTCTTCTCTCCTCCTCATGCCATCTTGGTCTTCCACACCTTCTTTCCCTTACATTGGTGTAAAACTCGTGACCCATTTCCCTGAAAACTCTTCTCAGAATTTACCAGGTGTTCAAGGTAGCTATGTTCTTTTCAATTCAACAACTGGTCAAACCCTAGCTTCAATGGATTCCACTGAACTTACACTTTATAGAACCTCTTCTGTTTCTGGTTTGGCTTCTAAGTATTTAGCTAGAGAGGATAGTGAGGTTCTTGTTATGGTTGGCGCTGGGGCACTGGCACCTCATTTGATTAAAGCTCATTTTTCAGCTAGGCCCAGTTTGAAAAAAGTGTTGATTTGGAATAGGACTGTTGAAAAGGCGAAAACTTTGGCGAAGAAATTGAGTGAAAGCGATGAATTTTCGCATTCAGGGTTGAGTTTTGAGGGTTGTGGGAATTTGGATGAGGTTGTTGGATTTGGGGATATTGTGAGTTGTGCTACTAATTCTGAGACAGCGCTTGTGAAGGGTGAGAGTTTGAAGGTTGGAGCTCATTTGGATTTGGTGGGTTCGTTTAAGCATTCGATGAAGGAATGTGATGATGAGGCTTTGAAAAGGGGGAAAGTTTTTGTTGACAATGAGGCTGCATTGGTTGAAGCAGGGGAGCTGGTTGGTGCTTTTGAAAGGGGGGTGATCAAGGAAGATGAAATTGGAGGGAATTTGGTGGAGCTTATTAGAGGTGATAAAGTTGGGAGAAGCAGTTTAGAGGAAATTACTGTTTTCAAGTCTGTTGGTTCTGCTGTTGTTGATATGCTGGCTGCACAGTTTGTTTATGAGACATACACAAGGACATAGGTAATATACTGAATATAGAAACAAATATAGTTTATGCATAATAGTTCAATAAGGTTTTCAAGTTGGTTCGATGAGATGAGGAGTTACTTGTACTAGGGAATTTAGTTTTTGTGCATCATCTAATTTGGACTAGAAGAGTTTGGTAAAATACTTGTGACTGATAATAAATTCTATATTTCAATATTCTGGTTTACATCTTATAATGTGTTAGTAGTCTTAGTCTTAGTATGATCGTATATAAATTTCATAATGCAATGCACCTAAATAGGTTATAATTAGAGAATTACTGTTTTCTAGATGCATTTTTATCGTATAATTGTGAGATGAATCTGGGGGTTTCTGTACTCTCAAATGAGGAAGTTATCAAAGACAACGAACAAATTAGATGTTAGTTTAAGAATGAGTCTTCTAAAAAACCTTAAAACATGAAGATTTTATTTTAATTGAGAAAGAGTTTGAGAATGATAATAAAAAGGACAAATCTGAAGTGGTGGAATGATATTAAAAAGTTGGAGATGGTATTGTGGGGTTTTTGAGAACAACTGGTTTTCTGAAAAATTAGACAAAAAGATTAGTAGCTTGGAAACATTCTTTTGGGATGAACCTTGGAGCGGGGGAGGGTATTCAAGGAGCAATTCAACCGGTTTATTCAGCATCTCGAAGTTTAAAGACGCGAAAATTGGAGACTTAAAACAGTTGGTTCATGTGGGAGGACATATTGCATGAGTTAGTAGAGAGCTTATGTTTAGATGGAGGGTTTTGGAGGGGAGGGCTTACTTTTCTTTTTTAATTTAAGTACACTATAAAATGCTTTTAAAAATGAATTAAGTGTGATTGAAGTATTATATGATCATTTATCATGTTGTTCTTTTAATTTTTTTTAAATATCAACTATATTCTAAAATATAGAATTAAACCTCCAAAACTCAATCCCAAGCATAAGTTATGTGGAAGTTGTGGTGAATGAGCAGGATAACTGGGTATGGAGAGGAGATAAATCAGCTGTGTATTCAGAGGCTTTTAATCTCCTAGTGGGAGCACAACAACGAGAGGAGCTTCCAAATTTTGATAAATTTTGGCACAAATGCATCCTGTTGAAGGTGTAAATCTTTGTCCTGAGGCTAGTTCAAAATGAAATTCCAACAAAAGACAATTTGGGGATATGGTTTAATATTTATTCTGAATACCCAGCAGGAGGATGTTCTGAATACTCACAATATCCCCAAATCCAACAACCTCATCCAAATTCCAACAAAAGGCAATTTTAATATGGTTTAATATTTATTCTGAGTGTCCAGTATTTTTGCAAGTATGGTATGAGATTACAAGGTGGTATCCTCAGATATTGTTAACAAGAGAGTTTGGAGCAATTTGGCGATTTATTGGGAAGGGGAGGACGGTTAATAGGACAAGGCAAGAAATGAGGAAAAAAAATTAAAAACAAATCAGTAGAAGTATATTCCATGGCAGAAGCTATAAAATCAGAGGGTTTACTTTCCAACTAGCCAATTGCATGGAAATTCAAGACAATGTTTGGGCATGCCATAAGATCATATCAGTATCGAATTTGGGTGTTGTGTATTAGAGTTGTTGGTTGCTATTATGTTCATAGGTGGCCATTTTTTTTTATAGAATAGGTGGTCCTAGTCACTCGACAGTTTGTAGATAATGTGTGTGTTGTTCTAATCTTAGCACGTCTAATGCTTAGACTATATAGACTATAATAAAATTGATTTGCTTCTTTCGAAAAGAAGAGGCTGAGAACATGTTCTTGACATGCAGTTCCTCATTCACAAGACATTTTCAATGCCTGAAGAATGGAGTTACCAGCCATCTTGTTGACAGTATCAAATATGTAGTGTGATTTAATTAGAAGTATCATTATATGCTTTATTTCATTCTATAAGGTGAATTTGGCGTAGATAGAATTGACATATGACAGTGATAAACTAATTATGACAATATAAAGTTATTCTTACATAGTACTAAATCAAAGTAGAAGCTCAACATAGTACTTAATTCACAACCCATTAGGCTTTTCCACTCAAGAAACTAATCTTTTAGGATAGACTACAACCCATGATGCTCTTGATTCCATGAGTTACATAATTTAGTTTACACTAATATGGTCCCTTAACCAAGTGATAGATGCTTGGATTCTGTAATCATTTCGCCGTGGGTTTGATCCCGACCCTTGTGTATGAAAAAGTATGTGTTGTGAGAGCTTAAATGAATCTTTGTTATCTTGAGGGATTAATCTTTGTTGTTGCGCGTAGAAGATACTGTGGTTTATCCAAAAGTAAATTAGTTTACACCTTGGAACAGGGAAGGGCAGAACTAACTCTCTGGTTGATATACCATGTGATGGTGAGATGGTGTTCCTTTACAAGTATTCTGCTATCATAGTTATTATACTAGTGAACAGATAACATTACAGGACAAGGTCATTCACTGATTCACATTCTTCTATATAATTGTTGGAGAATTAAACAATGATGGGTGTATACAGCCACAGAAAATTTTCTCTGATCTATATCGGTAATTATTAAAGACTCTTTAGTTAGCAGCAGGGTGATATTGTTACTATTTAATTAATCTATAACGAGTTTATGTGCAAGCAATAGCATATTTCAAGCATTATAACTGCATGCTTGAAAGCGTGGACAATAACTGCATGCTTGTACTGTGTACACATCATATAATTGATTGATCATGGTAATTGGATCATTACCCAACCCATCAAAGATCCAAATACTGAAATCATGATTTTGATGATAATTTGTAATCATCACTTTAAAGAGATTTATCTAACCACATATTACATAGGTAAATGCTAACATGTGTGAAAATGACACTAACTTCTATCTGCTTTCATCTAAATCTACACGATACTGATGTGAAAGTGACACAAACTTCCTCACTAGCTTAAGAGATAACAGGGAAATATGTGCGCATTTTCAACCATCACTATCAAACAACTCTTTCTCATTGTATTAAAGAAAACGTGTTAATATGATTTAGAATTTAAGTTAGAGATCACTGAACCAAGTCACTCATCAATTCTTTTCTTGTTTGTATGGGTAGGTATTTCATCACCATAGAAGGTCCTAATTATTAGTTATGCAGCTAGCATGTAATAATACCGTAGTGCTGGTTGAACATTACTGGGAAAAAACAAAATCCCAGATAAGTAAAGATAAGGCTTGATTATAGATTTAGAGTTTATATGATAGAATGAGTTACGTCGGTCATCTTAACAGTCAATGTTTTGTAACAACATGTAATGGAGTTCGTTTTCTCGCTAATGGTTTCTATTAATCTATCAAACTGTATCTATATCTCTTATAAATTGAAAATAAATGAAACAAAACTAAACTCCATGTAATGACTTAAAAATTACATGACTTGGCATACTCGTTAAATAATTTGAAAATAATATTGGTTGTGTGTGTAAAATATCGTTACACCAATTGTGTATAGAAATGAAACTCAACAATGACACACACATCCCTTTTTATTTTTTATATAAGCACTCACGACTCTTATCTATTAAAAATGGCACTTATTTCCCACCATATAATTTAAATAACATAGACATCCCTCAGTTTTTACATGATATATAGAAGGATAATTGAGTGGATATCAATGTCTTGTATAGACACACGCCAAAATATGTGTTTGCCAGAAGAAGAAAAAACCAAAATATGTATCATTTAAGTGTATCATCATCATCAGAGAAATGTGTGTAATTTTTCCTATTTACAGTAAGATATAAGTATTAATGGAGTGTAATATTATTTTTAATGATGATTAAACAAACGAAAGTCTAATGTTATTTATTCTTTTTTTCCTTCGTTCATCTCTTATCATCAAATCTAACTTATATTTTTGTACCGTTCATCCTAGATAGTCGAAAAAAAAGTTTGTATACCATTGACCAAACTGGCCAGCCAATTCAAACAAACACATGGAATGAAGAACTACCATTGAAAGATTTCATTCTGCTAGTCCAAAATATTTGGACCCCTCCCACGTTTAAGGGTATGTATTAATGGATTTGCATCAAATATAATAGTGGTGGTCCTGTACAACTCTTTCTATATAACTCAAAGCTTCCTAGCTCCATACTATCTCTGTTTCCATGGTCCTTGTTATCTTTTAAGTGTATATATATATATATATATATTAAAATTTTAAGGAAAATGTTAACTTGTGCCCTTAAGGCACAAGTTTAGAAACCAAATGTAGAAATAATGTATTAGAATGCGTGCATTAAAGTCAATCTTTAATGTTTTAATGAATTGAATGCACAAAATTTAAGATAATATTTCTTTTTTGGGATTTCTTAACATGTGCCCTAAGAGCACAAATAAACACTACCCAAATTTTAACTATTACCATATGTGGGTAAAGAATTTTATGTACATCAATTTAAATTACGTATGAAGATTCAATTTGATCACTTCCACTACCACTTCATTCACTATCATGCATCGAAGATATGCCATAAAATAATTGTCAACTCATATTTTCATGACGTTTAGTGCTTTCTAGTCGGATACTTATGCCCATATGTCTATGTAAGAGGAATGTTAGCAACACACATTATAACATACATTTTTCAACACACTCTCTTTAATTGATTAAAATTCACATGGGTCCCACCAAATCATGTGGGTCCCATATAAATTTGGTGGGTCCCATGTAAATTTTAACCAATTAAACAGAGTATGTTGAAAAATGTGTGTTAAAACGTGTGTTGCTAGCATTTCTCGTTCCTGTAGTTAATCTCATAGTAGTATTCGTAAAAATCTAACTTCTTTAGCTGTCAGACTATTTCCTTACTTTTATTTATTTAGTTTTATAAGATGTGTAATTTTTTCAGGGAAAAATGTTATTTAATTTTTATTCCCACTTTTATATGATGCTCCTCTTTTCCTATTTATATTACATTGGGACCTTTTTGTTTCTCGTAACTTGTTGTCTTATTCCTCCACTTTCCCCATCTTTTTGGTTTCTATTGTTTCTGGTGCTTCGTGTTGTAAATGTTAAATTTCTTATCAAAATGATTCTTCATTTTCTGATTATTTTCTTTCCATCTTTTAGTATTATCAGAATATAAAAAAACAATTCCTTATTTTTGGCTTATATATTATTACCTATTTTCTTAAAATATTAATATAAAACATCCCTTTTATTTTAATTTTTTATTTTATTTTATATGCTTGTTTGTAGATGTAAGTGCACACATAATTGACATAAGAAAAACGGCGCTGTCTACGGTGGGAGACCTTGATAGGTCTCCTACCGGTGAGAGACCTCATTTTTTTTGTTTTTTTTTTTGCAAAATGAATAGGAGGCATTGGATTAAATCCATTGGTTGAGTAAAAAAGGACAAAAGTGACACTTTTGTTATTTCATTCTTAAATTAGGGGTATTTTGGTAAAAGCGTTAATCCTTTGCTTCCACCATCCTTTTCCCGTTTTCTCAACCCGCTGTACTGTCCCTTCTCCCCTCCATTCAGGTACCGGTCACCACTACCACCACTACTACCCTCCCTTCTCCAATCAAATTTTTTATTTTAAGAAAAACAATACCTATAATTGAGGATAGAATCCGTACCAAAAAAAATGAGGATGCAAAATCTAAGATAATTAGACAACAATTAAAATCTGAACATAACAACGGCGCTGGAAGATCTTAACAGAACGACAGTGGCGGGAGACCGGAGTGGAGTAGATCGACGTTGGGGAGGTGACAGTGAGCAAATGGGAGACGAAAGTGGAGAGATTTGTAGCCGGTGGCTGACGCCGGAGAGATCTCAGTGGTGATAGGGTGATAGAGAGAGTTGAGTTGCAGAGGGAGGTGAGAAACATGGGAGTCAGTGAAAAATAAAGGAAAAGGAAGAAAGAAAAAGAAAAAAGGAAAGGAAAGGACAAAAGAGTAAATTTGGATTTAATCAACCATTGAATTTAATCCAATGGCTCTTACTCATTTTGCAAGGGAAAAAAAAGGAGGTCTCTCACCAGTAGGAGACTGATCAAGGTCTCCCACCGTAGACAGCGCCAAGAAAAACACAAAGATTAAGTTTAACAGAAGATGTAAGATTCTCACAACGTGACAAATTAATATTTGAATCTAGATTAAAATATGTATGCATCCGACATGCTTAAATATGATTATTTTATCTAGAGAAAACCTTCTGAAACATCTTTAGAACCATACTAACTACTTTTTTTAATGAATGTAAGAAATTTCTTTTTCTTTTTTACTTATGCATGAGACTAGAGGGAGTAAAATCTATAATTGCATAAAAAAAAGTATATCTATAAACCACCATGAACATGGTATGAACTTTTCAAACTAGAGGCATCCGAATCATCGTCACATTTGTTTAGACCCCACTTTGACATTTTCACAATGTCAATGAAAAAGGCAAATGAATTTGGCATTTTTAAAGGACCAAAGAAAACCTCTCCAGTTCCTCCAATCCACGACAGCCTCCAACCTCCACATGATTCCACTTTGCACATTTTCTTTCTACTATAAAAATGATTATTTACCCAACTCATGCACTCCACCATCCTTCTTGCTTCATCCTCTTCACTTTGTCTCTTTAAATTTTGTACTATCCTCAAAAAGTCAGCGCCACCTTTTGTCCTTGATCTATTTTTCTCACTTTCTCTAAGAATTTTTGCTCCTTATTAGTAAGTTGCTTCAATAGACAAAAAAACCACACCAAAAAAAACCACACCAATTTTTTCAACTTTCTAACCACACCCCCCAAAAAATAGTTGTGCTATTAACTATATCTTACTCATTTGCATTTATAACAATGGCTGAGGATTGGGATTTGTTTGCCATAGTTCGAAGTTGCCAATCAGCCACCAATACAACCACAACAGAAAATTCATTTACCACAACAAATACTATACCATCTTCCATTTCCACTTCTAATTTCAACGTAGAATTAGAATATGATGCATTTTCCTTTCCCAATGTAGTGCAACCTATAACCAATGAGCTTCAAGGTCTAAACCAATTATTGACATCTTTTACCCCCACCACCACCACTACTACTAGTGGTCATGGTATCAATCCCAATTCCCCTCCTCATATTGCAAAATACATTGGACAACAACAACACCATTATGTCCCTACTACTTCCTCTTCCATTTGGCCTCATTTTGTGCAAGAAACTTCCACTTCTAGCTTCAACATATTCCATAACCAACAATTACAACATAATCAACTACAAGCAATTCAGAAACAAGAATTTCAAGTACCCCAAAGCATCCAACCTCAAACACCTAGATCAAGAAAAAGGTAGTATAAAATTTTCCAATTTCCACTAATAATTGAATATTTCATTTCTTTACTAAAAAAATTGAACTTTTACATACATAAAGCCACCATGGCATAAATAGTAGTACATAGTACATTTACATTCTATTTAAATTTATATATTTCCTTTTTCCTATTCAACAGAAAAAGTCAACAAGGGAAAATGGTGTGCCATGTAACCGCAGATAACCTTTCAACAGATTTGTGGGCATGGCGAAAATATGGACAAAAACCCATTAAAGGTTCTCCATATCCAAGGTATACATATAACTCTAATAAAATTTAATTTGATACTTCGCCAGCTTCTCGCGAAAAGACTTGACACTACGTCTTCATCAAAAATATTAAAACATCGATTACTATAACAAATTCATTTCAGCTTTAAGTGCTATTGAACCATCAATTATTTCTCAGGAAATACTAACAACCATAAACTTTGATGTTGTATTATTAGGAACTACTACAGATGTAGCAGTTCCAAAGGTTGTACCGCGCGAAAGCAAGTTGAAAGGAGCAACACTGAAGCAGACATGTTCACTGTGACATACACAGGAGATCATAACCATGCAAGACCTACCCATCGGAACTCGCTAGCCGGAAGTACACGAACCAAGTCTCCAGTGACACATCCAACCACTTCAATTTCTGGTCAACCCAACAGCTCAACTTCTTCTTGCTCCTCTTTAGCACCAAACTCTTTTGGTGAAGAAGAAGAGGACATCGACATGGAAATTGAAACTGATGATGATGGTGAAGATAGTTGTGATATTCCTTCCTAACCATGACCAAGGAAGGTACTTGGTGGTCTTCAAACACTTTCACGGTTGAGTTTTTTCTCTTCTTCTTCATTTTGTATATAAGGTTATAAGAAAAAATTGGAGACTATTAGATAAATGTCACAACTGGTTTTGATGCTTTTTGTTTTCTTCTCGTAATAAGGACCAAATGACTTAGTTTAAGAACAATATTTAGGGACATTTTCTAATGTACTTATGGGATTGTTCCAAAAACATATATTTAAATAGTTTTGTTCATAATTTAAAACTTAAATGCAATAGGTTGTTTTTGAGTTTTGTTGTTGCATCTTTGAGATTCTCTAAACATCATTATGCAATATCAACATTTCATTGCAATGAAAATGTGGATCGTGAGATCTCATGTGGCTCTGATTCTTCATATCAAAGTACCGTAACAATCTTCCACCAAATACCTGCCATGTCAATAAAACATTTTATAATCGTTTGTTTCTATAGTGAAAACATAAAATATTTAGAAAAAAATGATTTCTTTTGTTGACTGAGTCAAACTTCAAAGTTTTATATATTGTTGTCAACATGGCTTTTAGATTGCATGACACAAATATTTAGACAAGACTTAATTAATTGCATGACCCAGATATAAAACTAGCTATAGTCTTCGATAGTTTGTGTGTGTATGTGAATATGATCAACTTTTTGGTTCTCTTGGATTGCTTCTTGTTTATATTGTGGTTAACAATCATATATTGATTATTGTGTGTGTTGATGAAATGCCAAATAATAACAGAAAAAAGAAAAAGGAAATTTGATAACAAATGACAACAAATACATATTGATATTTTTTAGGAAAATAAGGCAATGGATCTTAAATTTAGATAAGCAACAATAAAAAGAAAAGAATGATCAAATTTAATAAGTAAATACCTTCTCCATAGAAGATGATAAACACTCCATCGACCGGAACTACTCTCGAATTTGAATATAATAAAATCCTCCTTTTTTTTTTTCTTGACAAAATAAAATCCTCTTTTTAAACTGTGAGTAGATGAGATTGAGTGGTTTGGAATACACGGTGCATCTTGGCCCTTTATAGTTGTTATTATGACGGAGATTACAACGATCTAAATATATATTTAATTTATAGCAATATTTTTGAATGTTTGACGTATTTGGTAGAAACTTCGAGAAATTAACTCAATATACGACAATTTTTTTGAGTTTGTTCAATATACGATTCCAACTCCAACTCTCGCACATAAGTTGAGTGGTTTGCGTTTCTTTTAAGAAAACTTATGTGCGGGAGTTGAAGTGGTTTGCGTTTCTTTTAAGAAAACCTATGTGCGAGAGTTGGAGTGGTTTTGAAATATAATTTTACAACTGTTTATACTTGTCATAACAGAGGTTACCCTAATATCAATATATATTTAGATTGTGACGAAGATTATATATATATATATATATATTAGAAATATTTGTAAATGTATAATATTCATGAAATGTTTTCAGGAATAAAGGAGAGACGAGGCAGAACAAAAAATCGTGATGGATAACTCATCTTGAAGTTCATAATCTAAATGTTCGCCTCTTGGCTCTTGCTACTAGAAACTTCAAAGAAAGTAAGAAGTCGAACAAACATTGGTGTGATCACTACAAACATGCATGGAATGCATGTGAAAGATGTTGGAAAAAGAAAGGTCAAAGTGAGGGTCAAGCATTCCAAGCAAATAATTCTAATAGATTGTTGAATAAGAGCAACAATCTTCTTCAATTTAGTTTCCATTCACGATGGATAAACTAGACAAACTGTTCAAACTTGTTGTTCTGTAACAAAAAACGGTCATATTCAGTAAAATATTCAAGTCTTTAGAAAGGATAATGACAAATAATATTTTAACAAATGTTGAGTGAATACACCCCCTACAAAATGAGATTGTAGAAAGGAGAAACCGCCACTGCTTGCCTTTATCCTTTTATTTGAAGATCATCCTCCATGGACTAAAGAAATAGGCTTGGAAGCTTCAAGATCAACAGTCCCAATAATAATAAAAAAGTAGAGTTTTCACACTCATTAACACATTATGGAAGGTAAGAAATGAATGCTGCTAAGTGCTAACACATGGATTACAGACCCAAAAGAAATTCACACATGTGAATGCTCAACAATATCATGTTGCAAGTGTAGGACAAGAACATCATTATGTTATTCAAAATAGGGTCTTGTTAACGAGTGCCCTCGGGGCATTCTTTAAGCATTCTAAAATAAGAAATTATTCTTTATAAAAGTCAAATATTTTGATTTCCAAGGCAACAATTACATGTATTTTTAAAAATATTTACTATTTATGGGTCTTAAAGAGTGCCCCGGGGACACTCGTTAATATTTCCCTTCAAAATAATACCTCAAGAACCTGATTATCTTGTTCCAACGACATAGTATCCGTTTTCACAAGGGCGATATAAAATATATCTGTAATGGAAATACAACATATGATTAATATGAACATGGAATTACAAACTATATTAATTTAGTGTAAATAATAAGATTGATGGGTTGGAGAGAACACATAATATGCTTAGATGGGAAAGTGCTGTCTGAAATGTGGAAATATGCTGAACAATTGTTTTATTAACATGCATCTATTTTATTTCTTTTGCAGCCACCATATGCTCCTTGTTACCTCTTTCTAGCATTATTAATGTCAATATTTATAGGAAAACTGATAACCATAAACTAGTTCAAATTGTGACATGAATCTTCAACTTAGGAGCTGATGCTTTTACATCTTCACCTAAAAGAGCAATAACATCTTGAGCTTTCTAAGAATATTGGTTAATGAATAATTTCAGTCTGAATATTGGCATTTTTTTTGTTAAAAACCATAAAAGGTCGCCTACCTTGAGGTGCTCAAGAAGGAATAAGATATCATTGCACAATTCACCCTTCAATATGCTAAGCACACACAACCAGTTAGATCTAATTCACAATATGGAGCATGCGCTTCTCCTTCATCCATCAATTGGAGTAAAAAAAAAAATTAAGCAAATGAAAATTTGAGATTGAGTAATTCTTATTTAAAAACAACATAATATAAGAAATTAAATTCATTATTTACAAAAATTCTACTCATCCAATTCTTTTCGTGTTCAAAAAGGAAAGTTGTTATTTTCCAAGATAACATGACATTTTTCCAGTTATATATGACTCGGCAATCCTTCTAGTCCGTAATAGCATGGAACCTGTTTTAATTGCAAGGGTAAACTAGCTTACTTATGTAACATCAACAATATTTGTTATCTTTCCTTCAGCTAGATTAATACAGACCATAGTTTGATTTTCACTTTACCTTGCTACAATATAAATGACGCACAAATTCTAGGATCGTCCATGCAATGTATTTAGCAAAAACGAAGGAAATGTTTCTGCATCACAGGTGACCTCTGCAAGAACATTGTCCGTCCTTAAAGAAATGGAACCGTTTCCTATCCCTCACAATTATCTCCCTACCAATCACTTGTGTGGAAAGCATTATAAAAGTATGGCAGTGAGAGCAGATCAGTGAATTCTTGTATATACGTATTGGAGCCGTAGATGGTACATTAAGAACACTAAATGCAACTGCCAATTGCTCTGGGTGGTAAAACTTATCTTCATTCTCTTGGTATTGATACCGCCTATTCCTAAATTCAGTTATAAGAAACTCCAGCTTTTCAGTAATCTCGTCTTCGTTAGTCTTCTCTCCTGCGGAGAAGTGATGAACTCTGCTTTTTATCTCCATCCAGCACTTCCCAGGACTTCTCCTTAAACCTCTTTCTCTCATCAACCGACGTGTCTTCTCTCCAAAATCAGAGAGTCCAGCGTTGTCATATAAGTTTGCAAGCAACAAATATATTGCAGGATCAGATGGATCAAGCTCAAGACATCGCCTTGCCATATCTTCTCCTAGAGCAACATTTCCGTGTAAATTGCAAGCATTTAATAAAGTTTTACAAATCAAAGAGTCTGGCTTGAAAGGCATTTTTTCAATAACTCCCATAGCTTCCTCTAGGCGACCACCTCTACCAAGGAGATCAACTAAACACACGTAGTGATCTAGTTTTGGGGTTATATGGTATTCTTTTTGCATAGAATGGAAATACTCAAGACCCAGTTCTAATAAGCCGCCATGGCTGCAAGCAGAAATCAGCGACAACAGTGTTATAGAATCAGGTTTAACTCCTGCTAACCTCATGTCATCAAAAGTAGAAAGAGCATGGGATATCAAACCATTCCAAGAAAATCCAGATATCAAACCGTTCCATGAAAATGCATCTGGCTCACTAATATCTTTAAAAGCTCTATTTGCATCGTGAATACTACCACATTTGCTGTACAAGTGAACTAAGCTGTTTGAAACTGAGTGATATCTCTGGAAGCCTGATTTGACAGAATAACAATGCAGCTGCTTTCCAGTTTCCATAGTGCCTAAGCCAGCTGCAGCTGATAAGAAACTTGCCAAGCTAAATTCATCCATCTTAATCCCATCATTGCACATGTGAATCAAAACTTTTAATGCCATTCCATGATGCCCCTTCTGGTTTAGCCTTGCAGCTAAACATGTGTACGTGATGGAATCTCTAAGATTCATTGTACCAATTACAGACCATGCCTCGTCAGCCATCCCCACTCCAGCATAAGTATCTACAAGAGCATTCGCAACAGCTATATCTATGTCTACTTTTGTTTTTATGATATGTCCATGGAGCATCATTGTTGGAACAAGAGACCTCGTTTTGCTGCAAGCTCCAAGAATGGCAGACATTGTAAAGGAATTCGGTTTTACTCCTGCTGCTTGCATCTCAGCAAACAACTGAAAAGAATCTTCTAATCTTTTTTCTGCAAAACCAGCAATTAAAGAAGTCCAACACATGACATTTGGTGATGTTATCTCTCTAAAAACTTTCACAGCATTTGTAGTGATGTGGGAGCATTTCATGTACATATCAACCAGTGCATTTCCTATATAAAGATCACCCTCAAGTCCAACAATGATAACCCGTGAATGAAATTGTTCCCCTAAGTCCAATGATAAAATTGAGGAGCTAGCACTCAATAAACTAGAATACGTAAAATTATTTGGTAGGATGCTAGATAATTCCATATCACGAAAAACACTGATAGCCTCTCTAACCTGCAAATTTTGAGTAAATCCAGAGATAAGGGTGGTCCATAAGTACACATCATATTCAGGTGTCAGATTAGAAACCTTAATAGCATCGACCATCCGTCTGCATTTTGAATACATATCAACAACAGCTGTCTTCAACACCAAATTCATTTCAGCACCAAACATGATTAAATGTGCATGCAGCAGTTTCCCATACGCTAAACCAAGAAAGGAAGACACGGCACCTAACAGTTTAACAAACGTAAATTCATTCGGATAAACACCCGATTCAATCATTTTAACATAGATTTCAAAAGCTTCACCCCATTTACCATTTTCCAATAAAGAAGACAACATTGTCGTCCAAGACACAACATCACCACCATCCTTCACCAAAGAAAGCAATTTCCACGCTTCAACACTACAACAACCACATTTGGTATAAAACTCAAGCAAAGAAGTTCCAACAAAACGATTCATCTCTAACCCAAGCTTTACAGCAGAACCATGAATCTGCGTCCCACGGTCAAACTCTCCTAAAGCAAAACACGACCTTAAAGTACTAGACAATGTAAACTCATTTGGATACTCACCAGAACCTATCATCATATCAAACAACTGCAGGGCATCAGAATGATGCTTAGTCTTGGTGTGTGAAGACAGAATCGTTGTCCATGATACAACATCTCTGTAAGGCATTTCATCGAACAAGTGGCGTGCTCGATGAACTCCAAAGGTTTTAGCATATAAAGAGAGTAAATTGTTGGTTAAATATAAGTCATGTTGAAGACCAAGTTTGATTATGGGGCTGTGAATGCATATTCCTTGTTTGAGAGAGTTTGAGTTGCAGAATGAAAGAACGCGCGAACAAGTTTCTTGGAAGCGGGACAGTGAAAAAGTGTGAGTAGCAGTTTTGCTACATAGCATTTGCATGTTTACGCTATGCTACTGTTTTAATTGTTCAAGTTTATTTTGTGCAAAGATTAAAATTGAGTCACAATTTCTGTATCAAGGACAAGAACCATAACAATAAGTCTTCATTTACTGTTGTATAAATGTTTTTTTAATTTGGACAGTGATATATGTACAACCCGTTTGTGGCAATAACTTTTATTTTTTCTTTTCATTGGTCCAAAACAATAAAGAGAGAGGATAAAAATATAATGTGAGTATGAGAGAGAAAGTTGTCAAAAAAATTGTAATCAAATATCATTTCTCTTTTAATTTTTTTTAGGGAATTTTGATTTTATTTTTTTTTATATATTATGTTAATTAGAAGAAGACAAATATTTGTTTTGGTCCTACAATTTTTACGCTATCCATTCAATCTCTGACAAAAAAATATATACTTAAATTGTCATTGAATTTTTTATATCGGAGATAAATAGTTTTTTTGGTTATTTCGACTCGTTATAACAACTGAACTAATGTGTTTCTATAGAAAAATTTCAATGATTAATTTAATATTTTTATTCTCTCTAAATGTGATCATGGAGTGAATTATTAGATGGTGAGAAAATTATAAGAGATAAAATTAAATTAGGTACATCCATAAATTTTATTTTATGTAGAATTACACAACGAATCTCATTGAAATTGTAGACTTTAATATATTTTTCATCATTTACTTTATTTGTTTTGGTCACTTATCTTTTATTTGTGTTAGTCTTTTATCTTAAATGTTGAACTATTTTTGCACATAATGTCATCCTTTCACAACTTTTCTTTTCAAACAACTCTCACCTCTCATTTTGTCATTCTTTACCTTTTTTATGTTTCTACCAAAATAAACAACGTAAGTTATCCGTGTCTCCTTAAAATCTTTAAAATATGTGTTCATTTTTCATTTATATTAGGTCACATTTTTAAGCAACTTAAACAAACACTCGACACTCAAACTTGTTAATGTACTAGTTAATAATAGAAGGACTAATGTTCTCCCTAAAAAAAGACTAACATTCAATTCTTAAAAAAGATAAATAACTAAATTGTATATTCAGTAGTAAAAGATAAAGGAGTGAAAATATATTTTAACCTAACACTCTCTTGAGAATAATTTTTGTGTTCATCCAAGAGTTTCTCCTTCCTTAAAGAAAAACATATTAAATATGTCGATGAAGACTGATTCAGTTGGTTTAGAATTTAGTTAATATCTGAAAGGTCATAGGTTCAACTTTTATTATTGGTGTGATTTGAAGTTGGAAGTAACAAGATAGAGAAGAAAATATTTTTTTTAAGAAGAGAATATTACCTGGCGAAATCGACATATATCTGGAATGTAGTTTTCCCATTTCTCTCTCTGTCTCTCACTGAATCGCCCTTTTTTTCCTTTTCTTCTTCTTCGCTTCGCATCTCTTGATGATCATCATCATTCGTGCTTACAAAAAAACTCAGTAATTCATTTTGGTAAGCATCCCCACATTTTTCTTGTTATTGCATTGCATGCTCTGTTTCTTCAATTCTTTTCGTCACTAAACTCTTTTCACCGTTGAAATATTAACATAAAACTTACGCTCCTTCAATCTTTTCTAATTCTCTTACACGATTTCATTTTCCCAATCATGTCAATATAGGATCCAATTCTTTTGCATTTTTGTACGTTCAACAAACTTGTTTAGCAAGTAAGAAAGAAAATAATCAATATTTTCATCATGTATTTAACTAATTTTGTTTGAATTATTGCAGTTAGAGATGGTTGCTTTTGGGAAAAAGTTGAAAGAACGACAAATTCAAGAATGGCAAGGGTATGTGTACTGTCGAGTGTAACCAGTCAAATATTAGTTTCGCATTTCGGGTTATTTTTGGATTCATTTCTATGAATGCATGCTTATAATCTTGAGTTTTGATTCAGATATTACATAAACTACAAACTAATGAAGAAAAGAGTGAAGCAATATTCTCAACAAATAGAACTCGGAACACAAGATCGGCGGTTTGTACTCAAGGATTTCTCAAGAATGCTAGATGTTCAGGTTTGTTGTCTTTGTGCATTGCATAATCATGAGTCACTCACTATTTGTATTTTTCGCCTTTTTCGTTGCGTTACATTTTAACTTCTCAATTTAGATTCTGATAAGGAAGTATATGTGAGCTAAGGGTAGTTGTAATTATTATGATATATGCATTATACTATTCTCTAGTTGTGTGTTACATTGGTTTGAATCAATTTTTATGTTACAATTCAGCTTGAGAAGACTGTTCTTTTCCTGTTGGAACAACAAGGGCTTTTGGCAAGCAGGATAGCAAAGCTCGGAGAACAGCAGAATACTGCTCAACAAGAGCCTGAAATGAGCAAAAGGTCTGAACTGCTAGAAGCTTATAGAACAGCGGGACAAGATCTATTGAAGCTTCTCTGTTTTGTAGAGATAAATGCTGTTGGTTTGCGAAAGATCTTGAAGAAGTTTGACAAACGCTTTGGCTATAGATTTACTGATTACTACGTTAAAACTCGTGCGAATCATCCTTATTCCCAGCTGCAACAAGTGTTCAAGCAAGTGGTAAATGTTTAGTTCAAACACAAAGCTTAATAACATAGATTATAAATAAACTACTTTATTGACTAACATGTGTGTATCTTGCAGGGTCTAGGAGCTGTTGTAGGAGCCTTATCTCGCAACCTTAATGAACTTCAGGACCATCAAGGAAGCTACTTATCAATTTATGATCAGCCTACTCTTCCCCTTCAGGTTTATCTAACATTTATTCTGTGGCATTGATTTTAATTTGTCATGTTATTTTTAATATCTTCAAACAAACCTTGATAGCAAAGATAAGAAGAAGCAAAATAACATTTGTTGATATTCCATCATAATTATTTGTGCAGGATCCTGTCATCGATTTGATAAGAGCAGCTGTGGATAGGTTAACTCATTCAACCAATTTCCTTCACTTTTTGGGGCAACATGCACTCATTATGCAAGAAGAGCTGCCTGCACCTACTGATGAGCTTGTTGATGATCAGAGCTACCATTTTATGTCTCTTCTATTAAACTTGGCTAACACATTTTTGTATATGGTCAATACATATATCATTGTCCCTACTGCAGATGATTACTCTATGTACCTTGGGGCTGCACCAACGGTTTGTGGTATTGTAATCGGTGCAATGGCCGTTGCTCAGCTGTTTTCGTCGGTATATTTCAGTGCGTGGTCAAATAAATCATACTTCCAACCTCTTGTGTTCAGTAGCATAATTCTTTTTCTCGGAAATGCCATGTATGCCTTAGCGTACAATCTTAATTCAATATGGATTCTCCTAATTGGCCGTCTTTGTTGTGGGTAAATAGTCCTCCATCTCTTGCTTTCTTTCAATATTACTTAATGAGCATAAGTGTTGATATTGTATCTTATCATTTCACTTTAGATAAATATTATTGCACGAAAACCTCATTTTGTTTACATAATTGCATTATAATTGCAGATTTGGTTCGGCTAGAGCTGTTAACCGGCGCTACATTAGCGATTGTGTACCTTTAAAAATCCGCATGCAAGCATCGGCAGGTTTTGTTAGTGCCAGCGCTCTTGGAATGGCTTGTGGTCCTGCATTAGCTGGTTTACTGCAGACAAATTTTAAGATTTACAAGATTACATTTAATCAAGATACTTTGCCGGGGTGGGTTATGACCATTGCTTGGCTTGTATACTTAATATGGTTGTGGATCTCTTTTGTGGAACCTTCTCGTGAATTTGAAGAGAACCATACAACAAATCAATCTAATGCTGGTACCTCTCTACTGATGATTTCTACTTTTTTATTGCGATATTGCAAGATAGTTAATCCGTATCATTCCTCTAATTTCATTGTTAATCTTCATAGAAAATCATCTACGACTGCATTATCATTGAATTATTATATTCATTCTGTAAAGCTTCAATACAAGGAATCAAAATTGACACCTTTTTCCCTTACCAGTAGACAACAACGCACTTGAAAAAGGCCTAAAACAACGGTTGCTAATTAGTTCTAAGGATAAGGAAGATGAAGAGGCTGATCAGGATTATGATGATAGTGGAGAAGCTCCAGAAGGATCTCGTCTACCAGCCAATTCAATTGGATCGGCATATAGACTCCTTACACCTTCTGTAAAGGTTTGTAAGCAACTCTAAATGTCTCGCTATCAATCCATTAGATGTTGAATTCCATTGACCAGCACCAATGGTTTCTTTAGATGTATATGTTTCAAGTAATTGCTGAGATGGAAAACTATTTTTTATGTGAAAATGTCAAAGTAGGACTATGCTCCTGTATTACAGAAAATTCAATTGTAGAAAGTGATAAAACTACTATTTGTTTTTAACCATGTACTAAGTTTTTCACTGCAGCAAAATTTGTGAAGTAGACTCATATATATATATACACGTATAGTTTTAGCTTAACTTTAAAACAATTTTACCTGCAATTCATATGACTTAAACACAACATGAGAGTGATGCTAAATTGAAAGATGCTCACTTCCTACTTCGACACGACAATTTACACATCATGTATCTCTTGAGATTATGGAGTTCCTCACCCAGCTTGTTAAGTATTATTATAGATGATTTTTAAGTTCTGCGAATTCTTGATGTGTTGTTTGTTTTATGTTTCAATTCACAAAGTTGCAATTAAAGGTGAGATAAATGGTTCTGACCATATTTATTTAACATCTTCAGGTTCAGTTGTTGATATATTTCATGCTCAAATATGTAATGGAGATTTTACTATCAGAATCTAGTGTCGTCACATCATACTACTTTAACTGGTCAACGAGCACAGTTGCCATTTTTCTTGCTGGCCTTGGCTTGACAGTTCTTCCTGTAAACATTATTGTTGGAAGCTATATAAGCAACATGTTTGACGACAGGTAACATATAATTAAACTCATGTATCATTTGATTGCAAGCATAAAAGCTGCTTTGGATTTTGTAGAATGCTGCATGATGGTAAATTTTGAACTTCAATACATGATAAAAAGATATAGCTATAGAAAGATCCAAGTGATTATGATTTTCAATTTAGTTTTCTTTTACAAGTTGCATTAAGAACATTAAAATTGTTGAAAATTGAAATACTATCCTTAAACAGCTAAAATATCACACCTTTCTATTGATTTATTTGCAGGCAAATACTTTTGGCATCAGAAATCATGGTTTTAGTTGGCATACTCTCGGCCTTTCATGTAATCATTCCATACTCCGTACCACAATACATCTGTTCAGGTCTTCTTATGTTTGTTTCTGCTGAGGTTCTGGAAGGTAAGGTTTTACTCGTGATTTGCTTTTCTCTTTTTGCTAGTGAACGAAATTGATTAAACCCTCAATTTAGTCTTCGAGAGTATCATACTCTCTCCAACTTAGACCTAAAGTATATGAACATATTAAGTAGTTCCCAAAACATATGACATTTGTCACTTTGATCTCTCTTGTTATGATGCTAGGGACTAAGATGACGGATTTTCATAAACTTTAAAGACTGAAATGACTACCTTCATACTTTAGAGACAAAAAATTTATTTTTTTTACTTTAGAACTGAGTTGGAGGGCTAAGCTTCGTTTTTATGATCTTTGACCATGATCCATGCATTATACAGGCATCAACTTATCGCTGCTGTCACGAGTTATGTCATCAAGGCTTTCTCGAGGAACATATAATGGAGGGCTTCTATCTACAGAGGCTGGAACAATTGCAAGAGTGATTGCTGATGCAACTATTACCCTTGCTGGCTACATGGGTGTGAGTAGGCTCCTAAATATCACCCTGCTTCCTTCCCTCTTCATTTGCATATTTTCCATCATCGCAACATGCTATACCTACAATTCTCTATATTGATATCTGTGGCTGGCTGCAATGGAAAAGGAGAGTGCTGTTTGACACAACCTTGGTCTCATTCGCTTGTCAGTTGAGCCTTAAATCATGCATTGATGTATGCTTTAAGAAAATTTTGACCCCTTGGTTCATTTGTCCCTTCTATTTTCTTGATCTATAAAGACCTTATGCTTGGTAAAGTAGCAAAAGTGGTGCATGTGTTAGTTGAAGGTGGGTTTGGCAGAATACCAGTGTGCCGTCATGATTTTTGCAAAAATTACATTTTCAAGATTCAACAAAATTGCAATGCTTTTGTGATTTTATCAAACTGACTATAATTCCAAACATGCACGTAGTAGACCATCGAGCTTTTACCTAAATCATGTAAGGTTGTCCAAATGCACATTCTTAGCTGAATGGAATGGATTCCTGATATTAAGATCAATTTTTGACACGAGAGTCTAGTTATTTGAAAGTCGTTGAACTTTGACTAATTCAAATCAAGTGGGTGACTCTATTAAGGAGATGAAATTTCCCAGCATCTGTGTTTTACATTTAATTTAACGTGCTCTACCTAGAAAAGGAACATATTTAACAATACTATTTATACTCCAAAGGTATAAGGTTCATGGTAAGGACATATTTAACAACAGTATATAGATATAGTCTGAAGCCAAGATTCATTGCCAGAGTATTTCATTTTGAGTAATGTTCTTCCGATGACCTTTTTGTTTTTACGCCTGCCACTACCATGCATATATGGATACATGTATACTCTACCAAGAATTATTACATGAATACAAGTTCTAAAATTTGTTACACAACTAATTAAAACTTTAATATAATATTAAAATAACTTCTACGAAAATTTTAACATCTTGGTAGAGTATACATCTTGTCCATTATTATTTTAATAGATTCTGAATTTTCAATTATTGGTTTAGTCACATGCACAGTATTATAATACTGTATGTATTTACACATAATTAAGTGGATCCTCAGTTTCTCTTCTACGTTCCCATTTTCATCCCTAAATAAGTCTCCCATAAACTAGTCATTTTTTGCACGACAGAAATTTTGAAAAGTCATTTAGTGATAGCTGTTGGAAATTCCGCCTTAATTGTGGTCTGCCCCTAGTCGCATAAATTGCGACTTGTGGTTAGCCTTCACTGCAGCCTCCAACACATTCTTTGTGTTGGCTTTGAAGGGGTGGATTTAGTCTCACGTCGGATAGATAACACTCTTGAGAAGAGTTTATAAAGAGGAGACATTCTTTACCTTTCAAGTCGGTTTTGTAACGATGAGTTAGGCCCCAAATTTCAACAATAGCAATGGTCCTGGTTCTCTATACTATAATGGTCTCACATTCGTCTAATGTTATATGTGTAACCATAGTAAGTTGCGATCCGCAGTTTTGGCCGCAATATAACGCATTTTGAGGTATATGCAATGGTGTTTGCATTCTCAATTGTGACCATATTTATAACATTTATCTTCATTTTACGGCGATATAAAAGTGTGCAGCTTAATCAAAACTGCAATTTTGCAACATGTGTAACTAAGACTCAAAGTGGCATGTTGATTCCATGCAATGCAAGATTCAACCCAAAAACTGAGCAAGTTCACGGGATACCACAAATGAAGAACCCGTGAACACAAACATTATATAGCTCAGACATAGCAGACAAGAGATGGATCAGCTGCAAGCAACTTAGCCAAGTGACAAAATCACTTTCATAATGAATGAGGATGACAGCTTTGGATTCTTCCCTCACTTTTGCTTCTATAACGTGACCCGTGACCCCAACAGAACCAAGTTAAACAAATGGAACAATTGAATAGGCCAAGATGTATCTATGTGGATTTCTCTGTTGTATATACTTTCACCACCAAACCCTCCAAATCAGCTCACAATAATCAAATGGAGCCTACCTCACTGACCCTCCTGCTCCTGGCCTCTCATTTTCCTAATCAAACTTTTTTTATGGAAATTTTGTTAGGTGAGTTTAATCTCATCTAAAGGAAAACCTCAAGGTTCATAGAGTTGCTAATAGAGCTACTTACATAATACCCATCAACTTAATGCTTTTTATATCAGCTATAAATTAATATCACAATTATCTCTTTTTAGTTAGAATTTTTAATATTAGATTTGTTAGTAGTAGGTAGGTTCACAAATTAATAAGAATTTAGTAAGTAATGTGTACCTTTTCACTATAATACATGTCTACCGTAGATTCATTCATATAGTGATAAAATATGAGACGTCGTAATCTTAAGTACTGCTTATCCACTTGTATATCTCAAGAAAATGAAATATCCCATAATAATACCAAATCATCCAAAACAACATATATTCCAAATAAAGAATTAATGAGATTTAACATCACAACCAAAGAGGAGAGAAGAAAGAGTCAACTTTCTAACTTTGAAACAAACTTTGTTTGTGGCTGCATGCATGTATTTCAGATCATGATGATATTTATACACTTTATAGAAAATCAGATGAAATAACAAAACCAGTTCATACAAAAGTAAGGATCATAATTGAAGAAAATTCTTAATTATATGCTTATCCTTTTCACTTCTAGGCCTTCAAGTTTTGGATCTTGAAACCCTTCTAAGTAAAACCAAGAAACAAAGCACACGGTAAAAAACAAAGAATCCAATCAAAAAGTACACATTGGTCCATCTCTGTCCCTCATGGAGCCCTCTCTTCTGCAACACGTCACCACCAGTGATCATGCACTCTTGATCATTCTCTTGAAACCATATCATGCACCTTGTAGCTAAGCAAGAATACTCATTGATAAGAAGTGCATCAAGAGCATATTTGTACATAGAAAAGAAGTGCATGAATAGCCAATACTTAGGTAAACAATCCTTAGAGATAAAGTATCCAGAGAACAGAAAAAATGCTGCAAGTAGCACTGTCATGAGTGAAGTTCCAGCAATGTAGTTTGGTGCTAAAGAACTCAAGAACAGAACAAATGAGTTTGCCATAAGAACTATGACCCAAATGACCAAAACAAAGTAAGCAAAAGATAGCCAAGAACTACAAAGACCCACTAAGAAGTAAACTGGAATAGAATAGATAACAGCAACTACTAGCAAATATGGCAAGAAAACAAGTGTATTTGCTATAAGATAAGATGATAGCCTATAAACACCACTTGATGTTTCTCTTAACAAGATTGGTCTCTCATTGATAAAGATTGGAAGTGTTTCAGTTGTGGAAGATAAGAGGAATGTTAGAGTGAATGCAAAAAGACCAAACCTTTTCTCAATCCCTTCTTTATCAAACCCAATGTTTATGTAAATTGTTCCTAAAACAAGACCAACAAGTAATGCTTCTGCAGTGTTTGTCAACAGTAGTTGTTTTGTTCTGTATATGATCTTCCAAAACCTTCTAAAAAGTGTACAAATTTCATGAATCCTTGAACTCTTGTATCTGATCTCTCTGCTTTTACCTTTAGTTCTTCCAATATTGTCAGATACAGAACAGCCTATTGAAGATTCAGAATTCTCTGGTGACTCAGGTAAACTTGGGGGTGTAATCATTGGTTCAGTTTCATTCAATTGGTTTAATATTTCCATAGCATATTCCAATGCATTAAGCTGATGTGGAACAGTGAACCCTTTTGAATGCAAGAATGCTTGAAGTGAAGCTAAGCTTCCATGATGAACAACAGTTCCTTTAGAAAGAAGTAAGATTCTATCAATACAAGAGAGAATCTTGAAACTTGGTTGGTGAATGGAAAGAACAATGGTTCTGTTATATGAAACACAAGTTGATTTAAGAGTTTGCATGACTTTGAAAGCAGAGGAACTATCAAGACCAGAAGTAGGTTCATCAAGGAGCAAAACAGCAGGATCATGAAGAAGACTAAGTCCAATAGAGACTCTTCTACGTTCACCGCCAGATAAACCATGATTAAGCCTTGTATTAGCCAAATGAGTGAGCCTAAGCTCATTTAAAAGAGAAGAAACAATGGCAGCAATATCAATGGTTTTAGGCTTAAGAAGAGAAGCAGAAAAAGCAAAAGTTTCGGAAACAGTTAACATAGGAAGACATGCATCATGTTGAGGAACATAAGCAGAGAGTTTTCTGAATGTGGAAGGGTTGTTGATAGGTGAAGAGTTAAGGGAAAGTGTTCCACTTAAGGGTAATCTTCTGGCTGAAAGAATGTCAAGAAGAGTTGATTTTCCTGCACCACTTGGACCAACAATGGCAAGAATCTCAGAAGGGTAAGCTGTGAGGGAAACATCTTTGAGGATGTAGTTTGGTGGGGTTGGTGTGCAATGTTTGAAGAAGAGAAATGGTGCAATGATGGTGTTGTTTGTTTGTAAATTTTTGGAGTAAGAGATTGAAGTTGCTGTTAGTTTGTATGTTTTTGGTGGAAGTGGTGATGGTTGGTTTTCCATAGCTAAGAGAGAGAAGTTGGAGTGAAATTAAGGTTTTGGTGGGATGGAACAATGAGTGTTTGTGTTTCCATGCGTTTGAGAGTATAACGTTGGTGTGAATGATAAAGAGAGACAAAAATAAAGGAATTAAAAATGAATTGTACCTTTTAGTGGTTGCATTATTATTCTATTATTTTTCCTATCATGGAATTATACTGTAGTAAAAGCAATCAGCACTTATATAGTCCGTGAGCCTTTTGTGCTTATAAATAACAATGATATATGTGCATCTTTGACTTCATACACTTGTTTAACAACTCATTATTTTCTTTGTATCATGCATACACCCATTTAGCAATTCTGATTTTGAGTTAAAACCCAATTATGAGATGGACCTAATGTCAAACTGAATCATATTGAAGATGATCTCCTATGCAAAATTGTTAGATAATTGCTCTTCTCTCATCTGTTTTTGCTCATTCCCATTAAATAGTCGAGTGTGAGTTAACTCACGTAGATGTATTTTCAACATAAGTTAACTTACCAGTTAACTCTCGGAAATGAACAAAAACAGATGTGAGAAGAGCAATTCTCAAATTGTTAAGTCATTCTTTCATTTTAATAAGACTTTAAGTCCTCATATTTGGTTTGCATGCAATTAAAGTTGCCCGCATGAGTGATGTAGGTACATTTGTGGTCGTTGAATCAAGATTAGATCATCTAAATTATTAACCGCTAATATCATTAAAATGATGACTCGAACTGAAAATTTGAGTATTAATTCTTAAATTTAGAGTTTATAAAGCTGGCAGGAGTTGTTCTCTTATTCACGGATGTACTGTTCTCTCACAGCTTCAAAGTCACAACCGATGAATCTCCATTTTTTGTCTGTTTATATGCTTTGTTATTTCGTGTGTTTGTCACAACATGCTGAAGAATCAATAACATCTCCTCTTCATTTATTTAACACTCTTGTATTCTATCTATCTACATTTTTTAATGGTCCCAAAAGTTCTACTTTTATTCTGCAAATGAGGAAATTATGTTTGGCATTTCATTAGGATATGCAGCCTCCTCCTCCGTGACAATACTCATTTGCATCCCTTTGAATGAATTAATAATAGGATCAAAGCTTTTTCATGTGAATTTTCTTAACTAATTCAATGACCATGGATATATTAAGGGTGATTGTTAAAGAAAGAAAAAGTAATTATGATACTTACCCATATAAGAGAAAGTAAGGTGGCTTCTACCACCTAAGAGTGATATGAATATACCGAATCATAAACCTTAAGTTTAGAGCAAATACTGAAATTGTAAGTATGCATACAAATATTGAAATTGTAGAGCAAGGTAAATTGATCCTATATGTTTAGTATAATTCAATTTATTGACAAGTCTGCAAAGTCGTAGATTCAACTCCATTAATCTTTCTTTTAAAAAAAGAAAAAAAACATATATAATCAAGAGGAGATATATAATCAATTAACTATTTTCGTATATAAAAAAACATATATAATCAATTTTAAAATCAAATATTTCTTAAAAAGAAAAACAAATATAAAATTAAATTGTTTATGAATGACGAATTAGTCTCGATATTTGTTAGCAAGGGTGGATTGTTTCCAAAAAGAAAAAGTCAAGTGGTGAGGTATGTCTAGGAAAACTTAGTAATGTGGGTAGAACTCAATAGTTTTGAACTAAACAAAGGGTCAAATCTCGAATGACATTTGGCCCATCTCGTGTCTTCTTTGATGGGGGGAATAGTATGTTAATTTGGAGAAATTTCTTTTCCCAGCTGATCACTTTCTCATGCGCCTTTTAAATTTTTCACTTTACCTTGTTTATTATATAATTCAAATAAAAAATACGGTTCAGAATATATAATTTGGGATATATTTATATATAAACAATGATCAACACCTCCTTTCATTTTAGCAATTGTAAATTTTTCTTCAAATAAATAAAAAAAATATAAAATACCACCAAAAAAGTCTAAAATGAAATAAAGCTAATGTTTTTTTTTTTTTTTGAGAATATGAAAAATTCAAAAAATAAAATTAAAATGAGTTTAAACAATGGAATTTTATATTTTTATGGGTGGAATCTCGGAAGAAATCCTTCTAAAAGAGTCATGTTTCTTGATTATTTTTTTTTTGTTTTGTTATGATCTTCTAGTCAAGTTTTGAAGTAATCCGATCAAGTAGCATAAAAATCGAATTTTTGACTGAAACACGGCGAGAACAGCTAACAATGACCTGAAACACAAGTCACGCAATAGCAGTGGAATATAATGGTTAATAGGATCACTAAACCGATTATCCTTGTCCCAAAACAAGTTTGGTCTTTGTGCTGATAAGGGACGTAAAAGAGGTGTTCAGATTTTATGATCCAATAAAATAAGCGCATCGGATTTTATAATTCAAACACATCCTTCAAAGTATGGTTTATAGGAGGTGTTTGTATTATAAAATTCTAAGTACTTATTTTTTTTTTATTTTAAAATTCCAATTGGTAAAAAATGCATTTTTCCACCAAAGATATAGGGAGAACGCTCATTTCAGATTGTATTAATGCAAAAATCCGAAAACATTTTTGAAATTTTGAAGGGCACGCAAGAAGTATGTAGCATGGAAAAAATTAATTACCTAATTTTGAGCCGTTCTCCACGGTATCTCAAGGTAAAATAAGCCCAAATCGTGTCCAGTCAACTTCTATGCTAAGAAGAAACCATTAAACATGCATCATCAGACAGTGAACAACTCACTTTAGAGTGTAAAGTGGAACATATCAATCATTAATTAACAAATAAAAGTTAGATATTAAAGATGCATCGTAACAAATAATGAGTTTGTTACGATAACAATTAATATTATCACTTTACACTTTATACTTTGAAAAACGAGATTTCACGGCACGCGTTCAAAACCTTATTTGCCATGCGCTATAGTTTCTGCATTTAAAAATAATAATAATAAAAAATTACTACCCAGGTGGAAAAAGTTGCATAACCTACAATATCTCTCCTCTCTGCCCAGTCGCTTCCAAATTAAAAACTCTCATTTTTATCTCTCTTTCACGTCCTTTTTTTGGTCGACCCACACCACTTCTTCTTCTTCTTCTTCTTTATTAGTGTTTATTGCTTTGTTCTTTATGTCCTGTTTAGGAGCTCCATATCAAACAAAATGATGCTACTGAAGGCTTGTAATGGTTTGTAATTACATAATATGGGGTGATACTTAAGTCGAATCAAATTTGGAAGTTGATGTCATATAGAATGTCACACTTGAGATCTATGAATCAATGGTATGGTATTTGTGATGGTAAGCAGAAATAGAGTTACGTGAGGATGTAGGAGTACGTGGTAAGTAAGGTTTTGTACACGTGGATATATATACGAGTATAACCTGATTAAAATGAAAACTGTTGCACGTGGGAAGTAATGTTTTGCACGCTTCCGTAAAAATTCGTTGCATGTTTGTAGTTGTTGTTGAAATCGAAATAGTCAACTTAAGTTCTAACATTATGTGAATTAATAGGTAAGAGTTTGATTTATCTGTCTCAACTTATTTTTGACGTAATTCAAAATAGTGGACAATTTCTCGGGGTTGTCTTAAATAATTTGAAAGTTATGTTTTAAACTTTTAATATTAAAAATTTGGTGCTTTCCACAACAACAAAAAAAATATTAAAAGTTGGTCCTGTAATAAAAAAAGTACCCAACAACTCAGAAAGATCTATATTTTATTTAAACCGTAAACAACATCAAAAACTAGTAAATAAAATCAATAACATCATAAACTAGTAATTAAAATCAATAAAATCTAAAAGATTAATGTCCTATTCAATAACATTAAAATATAACTTGTAAAAAAAGACATTAAAATATAACTTCAAGCTAATATCAATCTTCTAACCACTTAAAAGTTATTCTTCTAACACATTTTGAAGGAAAGTCATCAACCAAGTCTTCATGCTATGTTGTTTCTAAAAGATCATTCTCAGTTGCTATCAGTGTTCCTTCATTATGCTTTTTTTGTAAACATGGTACGTAGACTACAAGTAAGACTTAATTTCAATTTTGAAAAAATTATTCATGCATAAACAAATGACATAAGAATAGTCAATAAAATTCTATATACAATAACTGTATTAAGAAAACAATATTAATCCTTAAAAAATCTTAATACATCCATATGTCTTTTTTTATGAGCACTGCTACAGTGCACGACTTATATGTGGCATCCCTAAATTTGTTTAAATCAAATTTTAATTAAAATAAATTTTAAAAATTGAAACAGTGTGTTGTGGAACACCCGAGTCGTGTGTATTTGACGACGGAATTGTTGTGCCATTAAGCATTAGTCTTTTCTTTTTATCTATTCGACTTTTCTCTTAGTAATTGTAACTCGACACATAAAAGCATTCTCATCAATATCAGATTGTTCATTATATTTCAATACATGTTTAAAATAACTATAATAAGACTTCAAAATTCCATTGTCCAATGATTGTAACTTGTGAAAAATAAATAAAAAATACTTTCTTGCTCTTGGTATTGGTATTGTTAAAATCTCTTTGTAAGATAAATAACAACTTGATCAAACAAGTCAAAGAAAATATGTTATTAGAAAATTTTGAGACTTTTTATTAAGGGTTTTGTTGCACTTGCACGGTGTCGTCATTGCATTTCATATTCTGATTGACTCTTGTCTTGAATAGAAAAATCAAGAGTCTAAAAAGAAGTTATATGAATTTAAGGGCTTGTTTGATTAACTTCTGCTTTTTAGTTTTCTAAAACTATTTTATAAATCGATTTTCAAAAACAGGTTTTTAGAAGTAAATAAAAAAATACTTGTTTGGTAGTTCTATTTTTAAAAACTGTTTTAGAGAAGAGAAAATAAAAAAATTGTTTGATGAGTTTGTTTTTGCAAATCCCCATTTTTGGAGTTAAATTTTTGAAATAAGACTCGAATTGCAATAAATGGGATATATTGTAGACTAAAAAGTTTGATCATAAAAAAAACTATTTTTATGTGTATGATAAATTAAAGGAAAAAAATATAATTAAGTCTTATAATTAAACAAAAAATTATGTTCATAAATTCTACCTTAACTGACAAAAATGTCAAAATTGTTAGATCGAATGTTGTGCTTGACTCCTTTACTTATATGTGAGTTCAAAATTTTACGTCATTGATGTCATTTCGTCTATCTAAAAAAAATTAGAAAAAATTACTAGTCATATTAAACTTTAGATATATGTTGTGTTTGGTAAAAGTAGCGAATAGTTGATAAGGTAGGTTATGTTGGATGAACTTATAACATATCACTTATAAG
>Ga0228710_1000893_pt1 | contig 42066 bp, 15 predicted proteins | sample MedpolnodulmetaG_FD_177995 | JGI IMG/M metagenome (GOLD analysis project Ga0228710, IMG submission 177995) | Root nodule microbial communities from Medicago polymorpha collected in Santa Monica, California, United States - pink nodules | ecosystem: Host-associated > Plants > Roots > Nodule... | reverse complement strand
CCCCCTCCGACTTATGGGCCAAATAATGATTATAAAGAGAGCCAGACTCATTTTGCACTTTCTTGTTATTATTAAAATTCTGGAACCATTCAAAACTCCAAGGACCCTTTGCCAATGCTTCATCATATTTCGGAGGACAATAAATTCACCTATTAACTCCTTTATCCTTTGAAATTTTTGAAGAAAAACAACTATCTGGCCGATCACTTTTTAAAATGACCCCTTTATCCACAATGCTCCCATTACCCACGACTTCCTTAGGATGCACAACGTCAATTTCCACATTAACATTTCAAACTGTTCCACTAGAAACATCATCCTTTATTGTAAGCATATCATTACAAGGAAAAATGTTAAATGCGGTAACATCAATCGAGCCATCAGATTTTTTTCTCTTCAATCCAATGATCTTTTAACTGATTAACCATCAAATTCACTAACGGTGCCTCCTCATGCATGTAATTCGGTTCAAAGCAATACAAATTATTATTCGCCTCATACTCCACTAAACAAGCATCCTCGGCTATTCCAAACTCTAGATCCTCAACAATGCGAATTTCAAATTTCATCCCATCAACTCAACAAGACTCTACTTCGTTTAGTTCACTCAAAATAGCAGTAGTAATAAAAAGGTGAGCATAATCAAATCTACCCTTATGCAGAGTACAGTCATCGAACTATAAAATTCTTCCTCTCCTACCTATCAGTTTCACAAAAAAATTAACAGTCCATGCATGAAGTGGAATCCCATAACATCTAATCCAAGCCCCTCTTTCATAATGCATGTCCCTGTCTTTCAATCGTGCTCGACAATCATAAAGAAAGGTCTAGAAAAAATCATCTGCTTCGTTGAAAATAGTCATCATATCAACCCCACCATATTGATATAAAAAACTCTATCTCCCCCCCAATGGAATGACTTTCACATTATCGAACCCATCATCAATGAGTGTTTGTTGAAAAATAGGAACTCCCACACAATTACGAATTCTCTCCGTCAAACCTTTACTCATATAAATAACGTCATCAGGAATCAAGAAATATTCTTTCTTTATTGGCACCTCAACACTAACACCCATAATAGAATCAGCCCCCTTCACCTTTCCCTCCTCCGCTCCCTTCTCATTCGGTGCCACAACAAGCTTTGCCCCCGCATTCACAACAATATCCCTTTCCTTCTCACTACATACAACCTCCTCCTTCACCTTTTGAAGCTCCCGCTTTCTCCGCTCTCCACTCTCATTCTCACACTCCCCCATCTTCCTCGAATTTTTCCCATCCTCGCACCTACCATTTTTTCTCTCCCTCGGGCACAATTTTACCACTCACCTCCTTATCATCTAACCTATCAAAACAGGCCAGATTTGCATACAATCTCCAATCCTCAAAATGAACATTGTTTAAGATTTTGTTAAATTTATCAACATCACGCACATTAGTAAAACGAGCAAAACCATAATATTGTCCTTTGCATTTCTAAAACGAGCCACATAAACCTCCAAAAGCATCCCCACCACTTCTAAACCCTCCCACAACCCAACATAGTGCAAGTTATCAAGAAAGTTTGTAATATAGAAAGAGGCTACTTCCTGACTGTTGGGTACTGATGAGTCAATAATTAGTGTTTTTAAGTGTTTATTTTAGTTTATTTTATTTTGATTTTATGTGTTTTTATTTACTTTCTAGAACTATTTTACTTCAATTGCTTGTTATTTAATTTCAGGAACAAATATGTGAAAGATTGAGTCTTGGAGCAAAAGAAAGGGGTTCTGGAGCTGATTGAGGCCAAAAATATGAAGATCATGTGCAAAAATATCAGGCACGGCCATGCCATTGTTCAAAGAAGTGCCAAATACCAAAGAGATTGGAACGTCTCGTGCATGTGGTGGCACGGCCGTGCTCGAGCCTAGCCTCCCCTTTTGCTGCTTTTGCCAGCCAGACTGGCACGGGCGGTGCCTCCACCAGCACGGTCGTGCCATGTCCCCGGCCAGCTGCCTTTTTTGTATTGTTTCTAACCTAAAGCACATGGGTTGCCTTGTGGAACATTCTTGGATTTATTTCTTACGGCTCAAGTTAGTTTTAGGCTATAAAAAGAGCAGCTAGTAGACTTGTATCATCATCTTTTGTTCTTGGGAATTCAATGTGACAATTGTTTCCATTAATAAAAGTTCTTCTTTTTATTTCTTTGTTATTTACTTTCATGTTCTTCTTCTTCTTCTTCTTCTTCTTCTTCTTCTTCTTCTTCTTCTTCTTCTTCTTCTATTTCTTTATGTCTACGATGAACATGAGTGAGTAGACTTCTTTGTCTTGGGATTGTTGGATGAGTCTAATAATCTAATCCCTATCAAACCAAGCCTAGAACCCTAATTTTATGTAAATCTATTTTCTAATCTAATCTCACCATTTTCAAACTTAATAACAAGTATTAAACGAAGGACCGAAAGGTGAAGTTTAATAGTTGTTATTTCGTCATCTCAAATACTAACCGAAGGATCGAAAGATGAAGGTTAGTATTGGACATGTGAGATTAGACAAGGCTTAGGAAACATGACAATAGTCTAGTAAACCTTGAGACCTTAAGGTTTCATTCTTAAAGAGTTTCAATAACAATCAACTATGAGAATAAGCGTGATTGTTATTGAAATACATTCATTGAGACGGAAAGGAGATATGAAAAGCCAAAGAAAAACTTGTCTTTAGAAAATAGATCCAACGTAAGATTTAGGTTTAGGGTTTGGTTTATGAAAGATTTGTCATTAAGATGAACCAATAATCTCAATGCACTTTTTATTATTATTGAATTTTCAAACAATAAAAACCCTAACTTTTAATCTTTAATTAGAAAGAAAATCAAATACACAACTACCTTTCAGAACGATACTCTTTTTACTATTTCTGTAAATCCGTGCACTTGCAGAATTTACACATCTGGTACCTTAGTTGCAGAACTGTCACAATGTTGAATATTGGTTACAAAGTTTTCCTACTTCTTTGCCTACTCTTGAACTGATACAGACTGCCGAACAGCAATAGAAGAATGCTTCCCCTTGTGTGTGACGGAGTGGCCACGCCTAACTTCCTCCTTCCTTCCACTGCGTCGCACACTCAGATGCCTTGAACAATCATCATGTTGTTGATTCCCTCTCCCAACACCATGAAACTGGTGTGTTGTTAACCTAGGAAAATCCTGCTCATAACTGTTGTATCCTGAAGCTTCATGCCGAAACCCTAAATCGTGATCATCCTCCCTGTAATTGTCGAACCGGTGATAACCTCAAAAAAAAACCTTTGACCAAACCCTACGCCCCCATGTCTGTTGATGCCCCTTGACCTGCCAAGTCCATATTCCTCCAGTCAAAACTCTTTCTGACGCCTTGGCCTCGCCCCAGTACATTCCCTTTGATCACCCCCTTTGTGCCACCCTGGTTGGAACCCCTCCCCGCCCGTAGTACCTCACCTCCGGCGAAAAAAGAATGCTGGCGCGATGGCTCCTAGCGAAGCTTGGAACCATCACCCTCTCCCACTCTCTCTGAAGCTCTCATCGCTCTCTCTGTTGTCAGATTGAATTAGACAGCAAGGAAAGGCGACAACGATTTTGAGCTTTATAATGTTATTAAGGAAATGATTAACAATGTTGATTTCAATAGTAAAATATGTATCATTTATTAAAACACCTTGTTCATTATAGTTAGTGAAATAATTATATTTGATTGAAATACAATACTCCTTTCGGTCTTGTTTACAAGAAACAATTGACTTTTTAGATATACTGAATAATTTATGTATTTGGTCTAGTATCTAGTCCAGATACATAAATTATTCGATGTATCTAAAAAGTCAATTGTTTCTTGTAAAAATGACTGGAGGAAGTATTGGTTTAGTGAAGAAAAAAAAAGAAATGTTATATTGGTATTATAAAATAGATAAAAAAATCTAAGACAAAAAAATAATATAAAAAGACACATAATTCGAGACGAAGGAGTATTGGATATTAGTCTGGTATAATTTTTGCACTCTCAAAGTAGGTCCAAGTTTCAATTTGTTTGGGTACTTGTTCTTACTGAGTGGATCGGAAATGTCTCAACATAGTGTGTTCAATGAAATTGTAACGTTGTTTATCTTAGTTAATGAAATTCCTTCGTTAAAAAAAAAAATCACGGTCATTGCACATGAATCCAAACATGCTATAAGCAATGCACAGAAAATCTACTATATAATTGTCAGAAACAGCTAGCCTTCAAGTTGGTGGTATAATAGTGAAACAATCACACAGTTACAAATACCAACATGTCAACATAATTGAAATGTCGCACCGTCTCTTTCAGGTTATAACGCTCTTGATCCGAAAAAAAGAAGAAAAAAAAACCAAGAATGCTACATAAAGAGTGGTTTGCCCTTTCTCCAATGGCAGAGATTCACATAGTTTTGTGGAGACCAAAACAAATTAACAAAATTATGAAAATATCAACCATTGCGTTATTAATGGTATATTTTGTTGATTTGGTCAAAAAATTAAATTGGAAGTTTGTTAAAATAGCTTGTACATATGTCTCCATAGAGTTAATGCATTGATTAAGATAATTGAAAGGAAAAAAATAGAAAAAAAAGTGTTGAATATTTTTTGAAGTACCAAAATGCCTCTGATTCAAAAACATTCAACTCAGAAATTCCATTGTAATTGTTTGTTTAACAAATTTCCACCAGTTTAACCATTCTACCTCCCACCTCCATATATTCATAATATTACATTGTTAGCTTAACAAATTCCTAGCCTAAGATTTCTTCAGATATAGAAACATTTTACCACATTAAATGTTTGACTAATTTTCTTTGGAAATTTCACTTCTCACAATTCTCCTAAACTTTTCTCTACTAAATTTGTTCAAACAGCAGTTAACTGTCGTCTAGCTCTCCAATGGTTGTTAAGCGTCGTTCGAGACCTTTTAAGACGGTTCAATCATTTTTTAAATCGATTTAATCGATCTTAAAAGTGTCCAATGACACTTAACTGCTGCTGAAGAACTGAACGGCAGTTAACTGTCGTTGGACCAACAACAGTTGAAAAAAAGAGAAATTAAGATCTGAGAAGAGTAATTTTATTTTCTGGTGGGTTAAGTTCAAGTCCCCCAACTTGTTATTTATTTTCTCATTTTAAAAATCAAGAAGTTTTGGCATGCTTGCACATGATTGTTAATGAGAGTTGTGTGAACATAATTGGAATGACTCTCATTATAGGGACACCTTTGCATGCCATTTTGTCTGAAATAATAGTACAAGTGGCAAGCTGTGCTGACCATGTCTTCTAGGTTTGCTTATGCTACACAAATACTTCAAACTCTTGAACTATAGAGAGCTAGAGAGACAAGCAGTAGTCTATGTTTGGATTCACCGTGAGTTTTACAAAAATCACGATGAGCCATCGTAATTTGGCATAAACTACACCTTAAACTTTAACAAAATCGCAGTGTCACCAAATATGCTAATTTTAAGAAAGAATGGCAAGACCAAAAAAACGAGTGAACAAAACAAACAATTACATTATTTTGAGGGACTAAAGCAACCAGCTTAGCCAGTTCCCAAAACACAAGCATGGCACACACAGCTGAACTCTACTAGCAACTATGGTTTCTTCATCCTTAACCGTGGCAAGAATAAAAAATTTTAGCTTCATGGCCCTATGATGTTTCATGTACAAATGTCATAGAAACATCTTTGACTATACAAACGTTCTGTTACTTATGAAAGTGAAAAAATAAATAAAAGCAAGTTTACCATTGTGGAATTGTTACCTTCAAAAATCAAATCTCATGTATTCATTTCAAAATCGAGACGAACTCGATACAAAATCAATTACTCTTCCTACCAAGCAACAAAAACAAAAAAGACGTGAAAACAACATCATAAACAAACAACATTACCGATTTTAAACCGACATGTCATCTTTCTTCTCTTGTTGATCCATGGTATCAGAAAGAGCTAATCCTCTTGACTCCGGCAAACCGAGCAATGTAACACAAGACAACATGATAACAACTCCAAACACGCCGTAAGAGAAAATGTCATTTTTTCTCCCAGCAGATATCAAAAAGGGGCTGAATATGTTACCAAAAACAATAGCTTGTCTCACCAATGATGTTGTAGTGTTTCTCACACTTGTTGGAAACAGCTCAATAATGTAAATGAGAAACACATTATAAGCTGTGCAAGCACTGAAAAACGATGTCATTGCTAACCCGACCTTAATTCCTTGTTGTCCCGATCCAACAATAACACAAATTATACAACATATGCCACTAGCTATCGAGAATACAAGAATCGATGGCTTTCTTCGGCGATTCTCCAAGAAATATGTAGCCACACAAGATGGTATTTCCATCAAACCGTTGAACACAACAGCCAAATAAATGTCAAAACCTAAGTTTCCAACTGCTAAAGGCATTCCAAAATATACCATTCCAATTCCAATACCAAGAACCATTACCGCCACCATTCGCTTTAGAGCCCAACTTCTCGCGAACAACTCTGCAATCGACGAGTAAAGTTGGAAAATCGAAGTCTTTTGTTTATTCACCGGGGCTTCTATTAAACTTACAGTAAAATCATCACCGTTCTCTACAGAAGAAACTCCTTTAAGCATTGCCATAGCTTCTTGGTGTCTTCCTTGCATTAGAAGCCATCTCGGGGACTCGGTAACAAAGATATAAGCAATGATTGAGTAAATAATTGCAGGAACTGATGTCCAAATATACACCGATTTCCACGAATTATATCGATTAAGATAAGCTATACCAGGCAATGACATATACCCTAATGTGAAGCAGAAATATTCGACAATCCCAACAGTGAACCTCCACTCGGTACTAACTTTCTCAGTGAGCAAAACAAGAACACATGTACCGATTGATGAACGCAAAAAGCCAATTAAGAATTTAAAAACAGAATATATCCAAACATTGGTAGAGAAAACAATGAGAATAGAAACTATAGACATTGATAAACAAGACATAACAAGCATGTTCTTTCTACCAAGTGAAGTATCAGCTAAAGTTGCTAGAAGAAACGAACCGAAAAGGCAACCAATGAAGAACGAAGATTGCGGTAAACCTGTTACAAAACTACTAGCACATTCAAGACTCCATTGAGATATCACTGTTTTGTGTGCTGGTCCATCCCATGACCATGAAGACTTAGGAATTTTGCAGATGTTAGAATCTGATGCACATGTGGTTGGATTTGTGCAATGCCATGTTTGGTATTCGTCGGTGTAAATTGTTATGAATGACTGTTGCGCGTCGAAGAACATTGCGAATGAAACAAGAATGCATTGCACAAATTCTACCCAACCAAATCTTCCTAAACCCCTTTCCATCATTTCATCTGTTGAAGGAATCACTTTTTCCTGCTCAATAGAATTAGAATTAGTTGAAATTGGAACTAAATCATCCAATGCCATTGCTAATTGCTATTAAAATTAAAAAATCCTATGCTATTGCTATTACTATTGCAATTGCTTTCAATTGAATAATACAGGCAAAGAACTATGAATATATAGGTGAAAATTTTAGTCTATGATTCAATTAAATATAATTAAATAGGGAAAATTCAAAATCAACACTAAAAAATTCAATCCTGCCAACAACTAAGGCATTGAATCTGCAATCTTGTCCAATTTTATATAGTTATTTTGAATTTTATTCAATTAAATTAATAACAACGTGCACAAGCATGGTTGATTTCAAATTTCTTCAATTGCACTCAACTATCTTAATCAAAGTCAAACAAAAACTTGGAATGAAGAAAAACAAAAAACTACTAAAATTATTATCATGATCTAAGAAAATGTCATGTAATGCATGTGTCTAAGATTGCAAAAAAAAAATTAATAAAAATGCAACTAGCCAAGAAATTTTGGTTTGTTTATATATAATTAGGGTTAATTAAGATGATAAAGTAACGGATTAATAAAATAGAAAGTACAAGTACAAACAAAAAAGAAAAGTACTAAGCTCCAAATGATTTTGATAGTAGTGAAAGTAACACGAATCCAAATAATGATAAAGTTTATAATAATTAATAAATCAAACAATATTTGCTCAAAAAAATAAATCAAATAATATTGATATTTATGTTTATGTTTATATACCTCAGAAGAAGCTTGGGGCATGGAAGAAGGTAACTCCTCTATAGCCGCCATGAGAGGAAAAAAGATGAGAATCAAAACGAGGTGTTATGTTGGTTGAGAAAGAAAGCAAATATTTATTGAAAAAAAGGATGTGTCACGTTTGGTTTATGTAAAGGTTTTGATATGTGTCACAATTTTTTTTGATAATAAGTGTCACAAATAAATAGGCATAAACACGTGTTAACACAAGGCTGATTTTGTGTGTGGAAGTGAAGATTTGTTTGTTTACATTAGTCAAACAAACGGTGGTGCTTTACGGTTATAGTATTTTTTTAAGGCAATTTCACATTTATAATATTGTGTTTACTATTCATTTATTATAGTTATTATACTATTTTTTTTATTATTCATTTTTATAGTTATAGGTGAACCAACTCTCATTTATCAAGTAAGGCTCACCACACTTAGAAGATCTAGAATGGTCTCGTATTTATTTATTTTATATAAAAAATAACCTACTTTGATTTTTTTTACGCTACTATTAAACTCTATTTAAAACGCGATATTATATTTATAATATAATATAGAATTGTAAAGAGATTAGCTAGTTCCAAATATTGTAGTTTCACCAAAATAATGTTGATTTTGAGGTTGATTTAAAAAGGGTAGCCGATTATTTCAACAAAGGTGATGAGATTTCACCAAATTTAGTATTAGCTTCTGTATCTTTAATGAATTTTTAACATGTATTACTGAATTAATTTTTAATGAAATAATATAAGTTATAAAAAATATAAAATACTCTAAAATTTACATTTACCGCTTTCAAAGATATCAACGGAACTCAACTCCAAAATATTTAGATCTTATATCAATTTTTTATATCACATTCTGAACTCCCCTCTCCCCCACCATCCTTCCTAATAATTCTTCCTGCTTCTAACTCATATCAGTGAATGATGATAAAAAATTAACTTTTATTAATGAGGAGTGTTATTTGAGCCACCTTTTAGTTGATAATTTTTGTGACAATCATAATTTACAAAGAAAAAAATAGGTATTTGCACAAAAACGAAAGCATAGAGAGATAAAGTAAAAATAATGTGAATATGAGAGAGAAAATTATCACAAAAATTATCACAAAATAGATGTTCAAATACATAAATAAACTCTAGTACTTGTATTGTAGTGCATGTAGATTTTAAGTAAAAAAGTGTATTTTTATCGTTATTACTGTAATGCAAATAAAAGTGTAGGACCACTTTGAAAATTACGATAGAGTCACGGACGTTATGGGTCAAGTTACGGGAAGCATTTGTTGCAGACGGTACTCAGTATCAGAATTCAGAACAGTCACAAGTCCTGGCAGACATTTTCTTAGCAATTTTTTGTTTGTTTATTAGTTTTTTTGGTAAGTGTGTTTGTTTATTAGTTTAATATTATTTTGTTTTTAAGAAAATTAATTTAATAATTATAAATTAACATTTTTTAATGACAAAGTGTTAGGTTAATTTATTAGATTAATTTTTACTTTTTGGTTCAGATTTAAATCTAAAACCTCTAATTTTATTTCTTTAATTCAAACAAGTCAAACTACCTGCAAAATTAAGATCGAGTGAATATGCAATTATCCCCTTAAAATTGCAAGTTTCATCAATTATCCTCCTGACATTAACAAAACTTCAATTACCCTTCTGAAATTGTACAACGTTAATCAATTTATCCCATCCGTCAAAATTTTCTGTTAGTCAATATGACGTTTTGCAAATACCCCCCTGAAGTTTTGCACTTGTGTGCAAAATGCTCCCCGAACTTGAAAATTTATATATTTTTTTTCTTATCCTTGAATCAAAAAATATTAAAGGCAAACAATTAACAATTAACTTTAACATTTAAGTTATTTAAGACGTATTCTCTAAATTATCATAGAAGAGGCACCATTGTTATATATAAATATGTAACTTTCTTTCATGATTAGTACTTACTGATTGAGGTTCAGATGTCAAAGTTGTAACCAAAAATATGATGATGAATGTTGCAATAACTTCCACCCAGAAGGGAGAGTTACACCATTGGAGTGGCTGAGTCATCATAACCAATTGTCTATGCTATTATGTAAATTGGAACATGTTTAACAAAAAATAGAATGATATGTTTAACTTCATTTATAACCACCTTAAATCTTTTTATTTGATTGATAGTGATTTACTATAATGTAAAACTTTTCACAAGACACACATTAAACTCAATAATTTAATCAATTACATCATCACAATTTTAACAATGACTATGTTGTTGGTTTATATAACTACCTTGGACCATGGAAGTTGACCAATTGTTGCGTACTCCAAAAGGCCAATTGCACCATGTTGTGTGCTTGCAATGATTTCACATATACAAAACATCAATATAAAAGTACCCACCACCTCCGCCATTACCTACACTCATAGCAAAATAACTTCAATTTTGAATTTATCAAATATTATAATGTTTTTCCAAGACAAAATAATAAATATATTAAAGTTAACTGTTCATTGTTTGCCTTTAATATTTTTTGGGTTAAGGATAAGAAAAAAAAATATAAACTTTCAAGTTCGGGGGATATTTTGCACATAAGTGCAAAACTTCAGGGGGGGTATTTGCAAAACGTCATGTTGACGAACAAAAAAATTTGACGGAGGTGTAAATTGATTAACGTTGTGCAATTTCAGGGGGGTAATTGAAGTTTTGTTAATATCAGGAGGGTAATTGACGAAACTTGCAATTTCAAGGGTAATTGTCTATTCACTCTGATAAAAAAATATTTACAATTAACCATATATTTTTGGCTAAATAGTATTTTTGGCCATTCTATCTTATCACGTTTAGGAAAAACCGTTTATCCCTTTTAAACTCGACTTTTTTGTTTTCAAATATAATTTTGGCATTAATATAAACAATAACTAATCCTTTTATTAGCCATAATAGAAATCGACCAATTCTATCTACTCTTATTAACTCCCACAACTACTAACAGAAAGTCCTAAGCCATAGAGCTACCAATTTCAATACCTACAAAAAGATATGGAAAATAGATGTAATAGCTTCCTGACATAGTCTTGTGATATAAACGATATTTATATATAATTGAGGATTTTTTAATACCAAGGATCACATTTGGTAAAACATAAAATTTTGGAGCAGTAAATGCATATCTAAAGTAGGTCGTGAGGTGATGATCAAATGTCTTACAGGTTATCGTGTCCTATGTTATGAGCATATTTCAATTGCATACCAAGCTTATTAATACCATTGAGAAGATGATTGACTTCTTTTGGTGGAGCCACAGTGGTTTCAATAACCGTGGACTTCACTTGATATTTTGGCGAAAGTTGTCGATCCACAAAGTCCATGGTGGAATGAGTTTCAAGAATTTATCGGCTTTCAACATGGTCATGATAGGCAAACAAATGTGGAAATTCCAAACTTAACTGCACTCTATGGTCTCTATGAGTTATACCACGGCCAACTTGGGTCACAACCCGAGCCCGAGCTATGTTTGGAGGAGAATTTTGCATGCCTGTTTTATTTTCAGTGGTGGTGCATCCGGTCAGGTAACTTCATCCCTATCCTTGATGAACCATGGATTTTGAATGGTAGATGCATAGATGGTAATCTACCATAGGCGCATTATGTACGAATTTATATGGTGGATAACTTAATTGACACCTCGTCTAAGAGTTAGAATACAACTTTGGTTCAACAAATGTTTAGTAATGATATAAGCTTTGACATATTAAGCACCCCGCTGTTTGATTAGGTTCCTAATGATAATTTTTTCTAGAAAAAGGAGAAAAATGGTATATATTATGTTAAAAGTGGGTATCGACTTTATGTGGAGCAGTTAGTCAATATTTCCCATATGCAACGTCCGGGTTTTTGGTCGGGTATTTAGCATTTGAAAGTGCCACCAAAAGTAGAAAATATTGTTTGGAGAATGTGTCGTGGGTGCGCCAACTATAGACCGACTCCAAGGCAAAGGTGTGCAGTGCCCGAAAAATTGTGTTTGTAATGCTCTTTCTGAAGATCTTGCACATGTTATCTTTAAATCTCCTTTGCTATTAAGTGTGGCGTATGACTCATTTTTGGGATGATGTATGTCATACTCTTATTACTATCGAATTCACCGTTGATGCCGTATTTTTCTTATTGCAATATTTGACACTAGAACTTGGGCAAACGATGGCTGCCATATTGTGAAGTGTGTGGAAACAATGAAACCTTAAAATTTTGCTGAACGAGAATGAATTGTGTGCTCATAATGTCGATCGAGCACAACATTTAGTGGACGACTGGCAGGCAACAAACACGCCAAGAAGCTCAAGGAGCCAAGTAAAGAGTTTTAAAAGCAAAGTAAAGTCATTAAGTTTAAATTGCAAAAACTTAAAGGAAAGGTAATATACAATGCATTAAAAATAAAGGTGGTTCGACAAATCTTTTAAATACATTCTTTATGACTCTTTTCTCTCGCGCCGGTACTTCAAGTGTTTTTAGAATTCTGTATAGGTGATTTGCGACCCATTTTCCCTATGAAAAACTCTTATTTATACAAAGAAAATAACTTGGAAAGAAACTAATCTCACGATCAACACTCCTTACATTGTAGACAACCACTTGTCTCCCACGTTCTCCTTTGAGGAAACCGCTTCTCTTTTGAAATTTGAATCTTCCCGCTTCAAAGGCAGTTGCTTGACTTCGACGGTTTTGCTTCTTGGCTCATATCTTGTCGAACCTAAAGGCTTCAGGACTCTTTATGTTAAGTCCATCATCTCGTTGAAACTCGTTTAATTGAGGAAAAAGGCTTTGATTCCTGCAAGAGTAAAAGTCAACTAATGTTGACCACATTAAATGAAACTGATGAAATTAACAACTAACAACATATAATAAAAAATCTCTAAACTATTGAATGTCACTATTGATTTCTTTTTAATGGAAGTTCTATTTTATTATCATTATCATTATTATTATTATTAATAATTTATTTATTATTATAATAAATATTATTTCTTGTTGTAGTTATACTATTACCAAGGATGATAATGGATAAACCTTGCATATGTTATGCATTGTTCTTGTCAACTGAACTAAGTTCACGATGACATGATAATGGATGTCTATGAGTATTCAAGTTTTTTCACAGATAGTATGCATATTAATTAACTACCTCTATTTGAAAAAAGATGATATTTATATTATTATCACGTATATGTGAATATCAGTTATACAAGTATTATCAAATATTAAAGTATTTGCAAATATTTTTAAATATCAACATGTAATATGATTTTTTATACAAAAATGCGTTATTATAAAATAATTTAAATTATATAGAATTTATTCTTTAAATTTTATTATTAATAAGTGTGGTACTAATGATGAATTTTTTTTGTCAAGTAGCTTAGTGGTTAGAGCTCACACAATTTAATTGTGGAGAAGTGGGGTGTCCGGGGTTCGAACCATGACCTTTACGTATAATGCAATATCTCTACCAACTGAGCTAAGCTCACGGGGATTTGATTTTACCACTGTTTTAGACAAAATTACACGTTTAGTCCCTTAACTTTATTTTAGGTAACAATTTGGTCCTTTATCTTTTTTTCATTTTAATTTTGTCCTTTTGGTCTATTTTTATATGGATTTTCAAGCTTCAAATTTATGGTTTTATTTTCTTATGGCCTTTCAATCTTCAAATCTATGGTCTTCATATATATTTGCATATGAATATTAGATTTAAAGCTTGAAAATCGATATAAAAATGGACCAAAAGGACAAAATTGAAATGAAAAAAGATAAATGACCAATTTGTTACCTAAAATTAAGTTAAAGGACTAAACATGTAATTTTGCTACTGTTTTATGTGAGATTTGGTCAATGTATCTTGAAGTTACAAAGTTAAGCTCTTACCTCCGAACTTACATCTCTTAGACCTATTAGACCTATTGCTTCTATTTTGATCGAACAAAATTATAGCACTCATTTTCATTTTGACAACAAATTACTAATAAAAAAAATCATTGATTAGAAAATCTAATTATATTTTATTTACGGCGAGGAGATTTATATTTAAGTAACACCACAATTGTATATTTTTAAGAGAAATGATATTTGAACATCCATTTTTTAACAACTTTTGTTACATAGAAATTCTAATATGGTTACATGACCAAAGAAAAAGTGTTTGATCACACACACATAAAGAAATATTTTTTAAATAATAAAGAGGAAATTGATAAAAAAAATGATTGAATATTTTAAGGAGAATCTTTTTATGTGTCTGTCCAAACATTATTGATTTGGTCTTGTGACCATGGAAGAATACCTCGTTGTTACAACCCTCTCTCTCATACTCTCATTATACTTTTATTCTCTCTCTTCCTTTCTCTCCCTCTCTCTCTCTATTGTTATTGTCCAATAAAAAGAGAGAAAAAAAGGTTGTCACTAAAAATTGTTGGAAATTGAATGTCAAAATATCATTCTTCTATTTTTAAATGGGTATGGATTTTTGCAAACCTGGGCACTAAAACATGTTTATTTTATTCTATATGTTTTAATAATTTTACTAAATCCAGCTATTTTCATCTGCATGTGTATCTATTAGTTTACATGTACTTAAAATATGATTTATTTTATTCTATTTATGTGTAATCCAGTAAGATATTCGTCCTGTATCGGTCCGTAGTATATTTTATTTGTTGATAGTGTGCATACAGAGTTTTGATCATCCTTAATTATATGTCTAACTTGAACAACGCAAAATAAGCACACTAATTTAATATAAAAAGGAGAATGCTAGCCAATGCCCCAAGAACAATGGTTAAACATCCAAAACAGATAAGTTTTTATGAAAAAAATTATGTAATCGTTACTTTATCAAAAATAACATCTTATATTTCCAAAACAAAATTTCTATATGTAGATTTTTTAACCAACGCCAAAATTACTACTTTAAACTTCTTAATATATATAAATTTACGCATGCTAAAAAAAACTAATTAACTAATTGGAATTCTAAACATACTTTCTACATCATAGCCCAATTCCAATCTTGCCCTTTACTCAAGGGTTCCTCTTACAAAAATTGAGAATCTATTCCTCTCTCCAATTATGATAGAAGATCAAATGGCAAGATACATTATTAAGGAAAAATATCTGACCGACCATGCATAATTCATTAATTTTTTAATTACAAATCTTAAAATATTCATTACTTGAGACAGATTTCGTTTCAAGAAGAATATGATACAAAACAAAAATGACTTAGAATTTGATTAGTTTCAAAACCTAAATTGGATCATTTTAGATTAAGGATGGGATTTAGCAATTGGTTTCGACAAAATTTCACAGATCCTTTTCTCTTGGTTCTCAGAGGGTACTGTATTTATCAATTCTATAAGCTTTATTATTTACTTTTCATTCAATAAACTGTTCTTGTTCTCTCATTTTTAATATTTCTCTCCAAAGTTCTTCCTTTAATTATTTTAGTAACATTTTTAATCTAAAGCTCTTTATTTTTTTGTTCAGTGGTGCTGAACCGAAGCAGTTATCTTTCTCTGCTGCACTTGGGATTACACTTGGAATATTTCCTATTTGTGGTAACTTTTTTTCTTTCATATATCATTTACCTTTATTGAGGGTATTCTTGTAATTTAAATACTTAGTTTTTAGTAAGTTATTGTTACTGAGATTAGTAAATTATTTTTCTCCTGGTTTGAACACAAGTCCTTCAACTTCTAAGTTTAACTCTTTCCTCAAACTAGTTGAATTGTTCAACTCTGTTGGTTTTCTTTTGGCATATGCCATTAGGTAGGCTATCCATATGTCTTTGTTGCGTAGCAAGTGTGAGTTAGAAGTCCTACATCGACTAAAATGGTGGAAGTTGAACAGTTTATAACGATAGGACCATAAACCCATTGTCTTAAGGTTTTAAACAAAAGTGTGGTGTCTCTGTTGTTTGTGTGGTTGCTTTTGCCAAATGTGAGTGGTCTCCCAAAGCTTCCCTCGTGACCCAGTCTTAACTAGTTTCGGATGGTCATTTTGGATGTGGGTATTGAAGTTGTCTTGGAGTCCTACATTGACAAGGTTTCTGAGCTGGGCTGTCGGATGTATATATGTGGTTGGGCATGTTCATCTCTTACTTGTATGGTGTGTCTCTTACTTGTATGGTTGCTTTTGCCTAATGTGGGTGGTCCCCTGTACTTCCCTCGTGACCCAACAGTCTTGACTAGTTTCGGATGGTCAATTTGGATTTGGGTATTGAAGTTGTCTTGGAGTCCTAACATTGACAAGGTTTCCAGGCTGGGCTGTCGGATGTATATATGTGGTTGGGCATGTTCATCCTTTAAGTTAACTTTTGATAATGAGATCTAAGCCTATTTAACATGGTATCAGAGTCAGGTTAAGGCTGATTATGTGAGAATTGGACGCAAAACCCACGTGAGGGTGGGTAGGTGAGTAGATGGTTAGAGGTTTAAGGTAGTTGTTATGAAGTGTGATATGTCCCATCTATAAGAAATATAAAAGTTAGTTGGAAAATTAGTTAAGTTTGTTAGTAGATAGTTAGTTAGTTGATAGCTAGCGAATTTGTTGATTCTTTGTTACTCCTTCCGTTTTTAAATATAAGCAAAATTGACTTTTTAGATTCATTCATTTAATGATGTATGTGGTTCATAATAGGCATCACATATATCATTAAATGAATGAACCTAAAAAGTCAAGTTTGCTTATATTTAAAAACGGCGGGAGTAGCGAGAGCATTTCATGTACTCATTTACGATCCTTTATCATCAATTAATATGAATGACAAGGACTTTTTCGCTCCATTAAGCTCTCAAGCTTATTTTTCATATGTGATAAATGTTCTTCTCTTTGATCATGTGCGAAACAATAGGCGGGGACAATGTTTTGACATTCAGTGGTATAAATTGTTTAAAAATTGAGGGACGAAAGTACTTTTTTCAACCTGGTCCCTGAAATGTAGGTTATTGTGCAGCATATAAAGTTCCCTTCGAGAATGTAGTTTTTGGCATGGAAAAGGACAGATTATTGTATCTTTTATAAATGATCTGGTGAACCTATGAAATGTATTGTAGGAAGTAGTCCATGATTGATAATGTTTTGCCAGACTTGTTCTGTGGTTTTATGTTTTAATTTGGCCCATCTTTTTGTTCTTGGTCCTTCTCTATGAGATTTTCTGTCTTTGATGTGAATGTGATGACATATTCGATATGAATTATATGTAAAAATAAAGTCTGTTTTAAAAAGTGCTTTTGAAACAGGTGTCACTGTGTTCCTCTGCGGTATTGCCATAGCGATTCTTGAATCACGTATTAACGCTCCCATTATATTGCTTGCAAACGGCATTGCTACTCCCATAGAGTTGAGGTAACCTGATTCACACACTCTGTATCTTTATATCTGTGTTGTGAAATAGTGGATAGTGGAATTTTAACAAAATTATATCATTCTGTGATACACAGTTTTAATAGAAAGTGTTGTCAAATAACACTTTAACACAAGTTTAAGTCCTAATTGAAAGATTTATTTGGCGTATTTCAGTTTGATTGTACCATTTCTGCGCTTCGGTGAATTTATCTCTGGCTCACCTCATTTCTCTTTAACATCTGATGCTTTAAAGAAAGTTCTTACTGGTCAAGCTTCAACTGAACTCCTACTAAGCATTGCCAACGCGGTAGGTAGCTCATGCCATAAAACCATATATGTGATTTGTTTCTTCTGAATTAGGAGTTTACTCAATATATATGAAAGTAAAGCATCAACCGTTTATGTACACATATTTTCATGATAAATCTGTGTACTCTTTAACAATAAGTTGATTGGAGTGGAATTGGATATTCAGTCCGATCCTACCAAGAGAATCCAAGTTTAAATCTTAGAAGGCATCCCTGTTAAGAGGTTGTAAATTGTAAAACCCAACGAGTTAATTCTCGTGCATCAATGCAATTGAACTGGAGATTAGTTCCATAGCCGCTCTAAATGGCGAAAACTTATATAATATTCTAGTTGGCCAATTGAGGAGCCACAGCCCACAATCCCTAACTCAGGTCGATTATCGGCCTAGCCTCAGTTTAATATTATTTGTATATATCCCAAACTGATAAGGACATGGCTAAAATTAATTATGCTAGGAGACTACTTTTTCCACCCCTTAACACCAGTTTGTTAGTATGCAGCCAAAAACACTACTAAATTTTGCATGTCCAAAAACTTGCTCTCGAACAATTTACATGGTCTAGATGCGCACTTCCAAAAACATGAGGGTTTTTAGTACCGAGTATGGGAAAATCTCCCTTATTTTAGTATTTCCAGTGGCATTGAATTGTTGGCTCTACACTAGTCACAATGGATAAAAATGGCAGGTTTACAAGCTAGCACACCCTTGATAAAACAAGCATTAATATTTATCATTTACTATGAATATGCATATACTAAGTATTTTAAGGGACTAAATTGCACAGGTTGTTTGTGTTTTACCTTTTATGTTAGATACAGTCACCTGATGTTCTGTAGAGATTATAATCAAAATAACTATTTTCATTGTTTGCTGAAATGCACCATATGTACGAGTAAAAATATGATTGCTATAATGCATAGTTATTTTAAAACCAGTCAGTTACCATACAGTTTCTTGTTTCTTAAACAAATTTGGCAGCTTTTGGTGCATACAGTATCTATACATATACACTTGAATTTACGCTTTACCTTTTATGAGATTTTTCACTTCCATTTCAATGTTTTAGCTTCCCCACCTAGTAGGATAATGTTAGGTTGTCATTTTCGTTCCGTTACAATCACATTTGAAGTTATATCTTTTTTTCCTTTCAGCTATTAGGGTGGCTAGCCGCGTCACCTTTTATTCTGGCAAGTCTTTACTTGATGTTGATACCGTGCTTCAAACTTCTAGTTAACAAACTCAACAGTCCTCCTTCAAGTCCAAAGATGCCGCTCCAACCGCGCCCTGAAGTTGGGTTGAGGGTAAGGGATATCTGACTGAGAGTCACTTCAACTTCGCTCATCGAAAGTGATCAGTCATTCACACGTTCTCTTGTTGAGTTGTTTCTGACAGAAACAACGTATATAGCTACACAAAAAGACTAGTCAATTTACACAATGTAAAAAGTTATACACATGTATTTGATATGGACCAGTCACTCTCAAGTGATTGATTTCTTTGAGATGTACAGAACTGTCTCATGTATGATAACCCTTGAGGGTTCACAGTTCAATTATTTTTTAGTTTGGCTAATGTTTTCTCCATCTTCACATTTCTATAAAATCATACATGTTTGTAGAAGTGTACTTCGATATGACACAATTTATGTTTTTGTTTTCCCTTTAGTTTTGCTCTATAGTAAATATACAGTTTATTTATTTATTTATTTTGGGTACATTAGTAGCCAGTGAATATTTTTGAAAATAAGTTTGTTAGTTACTAGGATTATATTATGTTACTAATTGCTTTTCAAAAAAAAGTATCATGTCACACTTAGTGTGCTTATCAAATTCATTCAGCAAACAAACTGTCAAAATTATGAAATAACTTCAATCTTTTTTTTTTTGAGGGAAATAACTTCAATCTTTATCTTTAATAACTTCTTTTCTCAAATTTCTTGAAAAAATGATCAAGTGACTTCAACCCTTTGATGTAGCATTCAATTTCATAAAAAAATTTAAATTACATGTCGATAATTGATGCATAACTGTCACAGAAGTACAATGCTACAATGTAAGGAACCACAAGGAAAAAAAAGTCCATGTTCTTGTTTCCTATCAGCACAGCGGTATATCAAAGATTTCGGCGTGATACTGATGTTGACAGTTTGAAACAATACTCTGCGAAATTACCAAGTTCTAGCACCCCAACTGAACAAAAAATATTTTGAATCAAACATTCACTAGAAGGAATCTCTCATATCTTCGTGTTCCTAATGATTATTTCGCGCATTTCTATCTTCAATTTCAACGCAGTGAGCACTGATAACAGGTTCGCCAGAGATATTTTGAATGACACTGGTTTCTAGATGCCTAATAGATATTGAGTCAGAGAATTCCATGGCTAGTGTTTCTTCATTTCTTTGTTGCATCTCCATTTCTTCATTGCTTGTGGCCTCCATCAGAGAGTTTCACTTGTCAGTATATATCTGCCATGCATGATCAATGATCTAAACAGCACTACGTTTAACTCTAACACAAAACATATAAAAGTTGAATATAATATGGTTTGTAATGTCAACAATTAATCAATTATGTCTATATATAGCGACCAATACATGCGTTCAGTAGCAACTTGCAAACACTCCATGACCAATTATGTAATCACAAAATCATTGAACAAACAATCATTTTTGTCCTTAAATGTGTGAGACGCGATCATGATGAGTGTATCAAAATTACAAAAACATACTTAAAAGCTTATTTTGTCAATCAGTTTGATCATCAAAATGTGTCGTTCGTAAGTTAGTTTGCTCCTCACTCACTTAGGGACCAAAATTACCATTTGCTCTAAAATACTTATATACATCAGAATGAGTGTTGAACAAAAGACTAACAGAGTTATCAATACATAACTGTGGAAATTAATCTCATTTACCTGCATTTCGGATATTTCTCTCGAAGATTTCGCAGTAGTTAGTAGGGACAAACGGCAAAGTGGGCAGGTACTGTGGCTGGAAAGCCAAAGATCAATGCAGCTCATGTGAAATGTATGGCCGCATGCAGGTATTTGTTGAAGTCTGTCTTCTGGTTGGTAGTCCAAAAGACATACAGAGCATCTGCAACAATCTTTTGGATGAGGAAAGCGAAAGATAACACAGGTTTTGACTTAATCAACTAAACAAAGAAACAAAAACAGAACAAAAGACTATAAGTTGAGGGTATCAGCAAGATCAAGTTTTGTGAATCCTGATTAAGGGCATGTTTGGATTGACTTATTTGTTTTTATCAACTGGCAAAAACACTTTGTGAGACTGCTTGGGAGAACTTATTGAAACAACTTATGAAATGTGCATAAACAGTTTGAATTTATTTTATCTTTTTCTATAGAAATACCTTATACTTAAGATCTTATATATGAAGCACGGATACGGACACTGACACCGCTAATAATTTGAGAAAATCACATAATTCAGTGTAATTATATATGTCGGTGTCGGGGACATGCTTAATCCGAAGAGTGTTCATGCTTCACACGTATGCTACAAGCACTTATTTAACATGTTTATCCAAACAGGACAAAAACATAAATGCACAACATACCACCTAAGTCAGTTCATAAGCAGAGTTTGACAAAATTTAAACATATTTCTTGCCATTAGAGTATCTCAACAAACAAATATCAAGACATAATTTTCCAAGCCAGGCATCTTTTGCAAGGTAGAAGGAATTTCATTCGGATAAGTGCCAACTGCATAACATCGCATGGTTTTCCTGTCCTAAAGCATATAACATCTAAAAGTTTACAACATTGACTCTTGCCTATATCATAAGAAAACAAAGAAGTCAAATTGGTAAACATCACTATAAATTAGTTTTCTACTGTCAGTATCCTTAACCCTACGTTTGCTACAGAACATGCACATGTTTTTGGATCCACATCGTTTTTATTGTTCAAGTAAATTTCAATTTCAGATTTCATGTATGTTGTAGCAATGATAATATCTAATTCCAATCTCCATAAACTTTTTTTCAGTTTATTTTCTGAAGTTTATTGGAATAACTCATAGAAACAATGTATACAACAATTATGCAAAATGCAAAGTAACTTTTTTGTAGAGTTAGAACAACTTATGCAAAAGCTCTTACATGATAAATGCTGATTGAATAAACTTCTAGTAAGTAGTTTACTCAAACACTACTAGTCCACAAGTTATGAATTTTATCAACACACGTTCTTTGACATTCTTTTTCAAAAACATGTAACTTTATACTATAACAAAAGTAATAGGTATTAAATGAACAAATCGAAAACCAAAAAAGAAGGTATTGCTAGCATTTGTGTTCTTATTAGTTCAATTTCAGGGAGTAGTAAGAATAGTTATACAAGTGAAATCATAAAAAGGGATATACCAATGAAATAAAACTGAACTCACTGTGTATCTTTGACAGAGAAGCTTTCATTGTACACAATAATAGGCAACAGCTCTCTCAATTCTTTCTTCAACCCCAAATCAGACTGCAAAAATACATACAGCACTGAAGAAAGTTAAAAAAGTCAGTTTTGACTAAACCCAGATGGATTATCCTAAGTAGCATGACTGCATGACAGGAATTATGTTGAACATGCTTCCTTGTTCCTTTAGAGTAAGGTAAATGTAATTTATTTCTTAGATGCATTGAGCACAAAGTTTTTCTCTGCATTCGATTGTGGCATCATTCCCTCACTGGAAAAAGTGTTTCCTTAATGACAAGTGCCAGAATTTCACACCTAAATTTCTCGTCATTATTAGAACAAATTTGCACTATGCAACACCAGCACTTCAGATTGAAGACGTGTTCTATCTATTTTCATTTAATCATTTCCATTTTCTCAAATTATTACTCTTGGACTTTGGGTTAGGACAATCAACTTGTCAGGTGACGATTTCCCCTACTTATAAATTTATATTGAGACTATCTCATCTATTGCTTAGAAAAGTAGAGCTTGAACAATTTATATGTAACACTAAAGGCTAACGAGGGTAGGGAGTGGTTGCTGGTGCACATGCATAATAATGAGCGGCTCCCGGAAGCTTCTAGGCAAATGAAGAGTGAGGACAAAACACGCTGAAAATTTTAAGAGGACCCATAAACTAGACCTGATGCCTTCAGGTTTTGGGTTAGAATGTGGTGTCAAACTAGACTTGTGTTGTTGCTTTGAGCTTAATGCGATGTTCCCCTCGGCTCCCTTTGTTATCCAACAAACCAAGCATTTAGAATGTGACCTTATATAGCATGTGGTCAAACAAATTTTAGATAGACTCTTATACCATATTAGACTTTAGGTTGGGCCTAACTCAACACCTGTAAAACCGGCTTGTAAGATGAACACCGCCACACTTATAAACTTATGTTCAAACGTTATTTCATCTAATGTGGACTCTTAACAATTACCAGTGCCTGTTCATGTAACAGTGTTTGCTACAGAAATGAACGAAGAAAAGAAACTCAACAACATAGCATTGATATTTTAGGATATGGATTACTTACAGTGGAGGTGGCATTGTTGTTGTTATGATGATGTTGTAAAACAGAAACAGACCTCATCCTAATAGAAGACCAATCAACCCTTCTTGGTCTCAAATAAAAAACATAGAAAAGAAAAAGAAGAATTATAGTGAAGAAAATTGGTACAGAGAATATAAAAGCTCTATACAGTTTCAGGTCAGCTACTCCAGAAGCATCAGATCTGTTACCATTGCTGCTGGAACTGGAACAACATCCTGAATCGTTAGAAGAAGAAGAACTTTGAGATTGAGACATTATAACTAGTTTCCATATAAACTCATGTATGAAGTGAACTTAATTAATGCATTCATAAATAACTTTAATATTAGATGGGTGCAAGTGCATACCGACAACAAATATGTTAAAAATTAATATTCAATTTATTGTTTGAAATTGTAGCACCAGCACAAACGGTAATAATCACCTGACTGACATTGCTAACTTCTATCCTACATATACATGTTTAAAAATGGCTTAATTACTCTTTTGACCCCCTAAGTAAATTTTGACCCAGTCAATGCACACGTGGATGTCATGTGTGTAATTTTTTATTTTTTAATTATTTTTATTTTATTTTTTAATTATTTTTGTATTTAAAAACAAATAAAAATAATTATTTTTTAAAATAAAAATTATTTTGTTTTTTTAATTAATTTTTATATTAATGCATTTACACGTTGCATTTTTATTTATTTTTTTAAATTAAAAATTACACACGTGTGCGTTGACTGAATCAAAATTGAGCTAGGGGGCTAAAATTGCAAAAGGGGGGTAAACATAGAGGGCGAGCTATTTTTTTAGGGGGCAAAATCACAACATTTGGATACTTAAGGGGCCAAAATAGTAATTAAGCCTTTAAAAATTCAAATGTATTTAAAAAAAAACTTTTAAAAATCAATATCCTAAAATTATTCTTCAAATTTAACAAAGTTTGTCTAGGTGAACGTAACTCAGTTGAAGGAAATAATGCAATATATATGTAGAAGCTGATATTCAAACCACACACATAATTGTCTATTAATCTAACAATATTTTTTTTTTTTGAAAGAATTAATCTAATAATATCTATCTGCTTGTAATCTAATCTAATATATATCCACCGGCTCAATTCAATTCATATGCTACAACGACTACAAATTAACCTTATATGATGAATAAGTAGAGTGTTTGAATTCCAACTATAACTTCTACATATATTATTCGTTGTCTCTATCACGTTAGCTAAGCTCACAGAGACTCAATGCATCATCTTTATGAATACATTATAATACACTAGCGAAAAGACTCCCGTGCCCGTCTTTCCTCTCTTTTTGTTGTGTTAACGTTTGAAAATTATGAACTGTGTTTTTTTTATGAAATTTTAATTTTGATTAAAAGTAAAAATATAAATGTTTTTTGCTTTCAAATTATAACAAATCAAACTAACCATGATTATCTATTTAAATGAACCAACAATATAAAAAAACTATAATCTTAATTCTTATTTTTTTAATGACAACAACAACAATTTTTATTACAGAAAAAATTGTTGTGTAAGAGTATAATTGGGATAATGAAAAGTAAGTATAGATACACTCATCTATTTTGTTACACCTTTTAAATGATCAAGAGAAAAGCTGGGCATTTGTGTTTGTTGCACTTTTATTTTAATATTTAAATTTATTCTTATGTATTTGTTACATGTGTTATTTGTATTGAAAATTGATGACATTTTTTTAAAGAGAAAAAGTCAACCTAAAAGAGCTGAAAGTGGCTGCTTTTTTTTTTCTTTTTTCGTGGTGGCCGGAGTTTGAACCTCGGACCTGACATATATTATGCATTGTCCATACCAACTAAGATAAGTGCAAGAAGGCATATTTATTTTTATATATTTTATATATAGTATAGATAAAAAAAATTAAACTAATAAATAAGAATGTTTTGGGCATAGTAAATAAAATCTGTTTTGGGCCAAGTTAAGAAAATATTGAATAAATTGGGTTGTGCACTCGTGTATTCACCAAAAAAAACAAAAAAAACAATGTTTAAAAAAAACTCTCAATTTTTTTTTAATAAACTTTAATATATGGATTGAATGGATATCAATGGAAAATATAACAATGGATGAATTTCATGTTTAATAAATTGGTTGGATTGAATTCTTTAAAAGCAATTTTAGTTGATTGATAATGTATTAATTAATGGATTATTTTGATCCTTAAACTATCATCTTAATCCATCCATTTTGTCACCTACAAAAGAATCCTAAGGTGTGCTTTTTGTAAAAAGAAAATTGTCTTAAACGGATAATTTCCTAGTTTTGAAACTAAAGCTACACTGACCTAAGTATAAAATTTCAGGTTGTAGTTTCGATGCTCATAGTTTCGTAACTAAAAACATCTAAAGTAGGAGTAATACATATTTGAGCGCAAACTTAAATAAAAATAGAGTTAAATAATATTTTTTTGAGTAAAGAATTAAAATAAGTTTTTGATCACTATAAATATAGTCAAATTTATTTTCGATCCTCAAAAAAAAAATTAAAGTGACATGTTTTGATCCCTATAAAATTTTTCAACACAAACTTTTATCCTTGTAAAATTAACATTTGTTTGATTATATTTAAACTTTTTATAATGTAAACTTTTAAATTTCATGTCATAATTAAACATAATTAATACTTTATGTTTGTATTAGTTGCGATAAGTTCTCGATGCACATAGTTTATTTTTAATAAGTATTAAATTTTATTTAAAGAGAATAAAATTAAATGATACTAATTGATGTAACTAAATTATTTTTGTTTAATTTTATTCATTTTATGTGTGTGTTCAAATAATATTAATTTGGGATTGTGCCTATGAAAGACTTTCTCCTCCCTAAATTGGTTATTCTAATTTTATGTCGCATTCAGAACTTGTGCACCTTTGTCCTTGCGAAATTATGAAAATAAATTAACTAAAATTATTTGGGTACAGTTTGTCGAGACAATATAGAAATTAATATGTTAACTTGCGATTTCGTCAACCAATACAACATGTCAACAACTAAACCGTAAAGTTTTTTTCTTATTCATAATTTGGAGTACAAAAGCTCCATTTACAAAGAGAGTACTTTATTTAGTTATATTTAGTTACATGGCGTCTCATATATTGGAGGCTAGAAAACCGGTCGCTTCTCAACTTAGGGCTTATAAGATGGTGCGTTTTCGGTCAAAGGCTTCTACACCTGAGGTTTCTTTATAGATAGCTTGTAAGACGGGGGCTCGAATGATATCTTGTAAGCCGGAGGATTATCAACTAGTGGTTTGTATGCATGTGGTTTCTCTGCTGATGGGGGTTCGAATGGTATCTTGTAAGCCGGAGGATTATCAACTAGTGGTTTGTATGCATGTGGTTTCTCTGCTGATGGGGGCTCGAATGGTATCTTGTAAGCCGGAGGATTATCAACTAATGGTTTGTATGCATGTTGTTTCTCTCCTGATGGGGGCTCGAGTGGTATCTTGTAAGCCGGAGGATTATCAACTAGTGGTTTGTATGCTTGTGGTTTCTCTGCCGATGGCTTGTAAACTGGTGGCTTCTCAATTGATGGTTTGTACACCGGTAGGTTTTCAACCGGTGTCTTCTCGAGTGGATCACAACATTTAACACCAAATCGAGGTTTATACTTTTCACAATCAATACATATATACCCGTGAGCGGTAACCATCAAACTAACCAGAAGTAATACTAGGAAGCCAAAGGAAGCCATATTCTTGGTGATTTTTGAGTTTGGTGCATAAAACACAAGAGTGACTATCTTCTTTTATAGAACTGGTCTTTGGTCTTTATGAGTCCACTCACATTATGGGATAATTATTCTAGGAATTAATCGGAGAATATTTGCAATCAATGTATAGATGCAAACCGATTGCTGCACACTCATTGTCAACATTTTTCATAGCTGTATAGTAAAGCATATCTTTTGCATTTATTATAGGTTCATAAAGTTGTATATCATATATGTAAACTTTTGACTAGCATTTGTAATTCTTTCCAGTATTAAGAAATTGGATCTGATCTTATGTCGGTTTCTGGTACCCAAGAAGGGGGGAGAAGGGATGTGTTTCCTGAGCTGGTGTTGTGGTCGGTGACGGAGCCATAAATTTTAGATTGTGGAATATAGTACTAAAAATGCTATTTTACCAAACAAAAATATATATTATCTAAGATAGTACAAGGTCAAAGTAAAATAACCACCATACAATAATATATAAATGAAGAAATAATAATACTTTTACAATATTAGTCTTATCAAATATTAATATACTAGTATGAACACCCGTGTCAAGCACGGGCTAGAATTCCGTCATACTTGAAGGAGAGAATATTGTGAAAAACGTAAAAGTTTAAGCCTTCAAATTCACGATGAAGATGTGTATTATTCTCACTTGTGTGATTGCTATTTCTCCAATGTATCGATCTACACCAGTGTTGACTGGGGTGTGTGTGTGTGTGTTAGGGGTTAGGAGTGGTTCTTGGACCTAGGTGGTGGATCACAATCACAAAGAGTTTGACACTTAATAGAAAGATGTTAATGTATCAAGTGTAAGTTAAAGTCTTACATTTAAAGAGTCGATAATGAGCAACAAATAAGTGAGATAACTTATATATCTAATGCCTTAAAACTTTAAGTGAAGTTGTGACGTCAATCTCGCTTGTGTGGTTGCCTAATTGCCTAATATGATTATACAACCAATGTATGCTCGCACGAAAGTCTCAACATTATGATAATTTGTTTTGTTAATTTTTGGGTGTCGTTTGTTTGATTTTTTTTATCATAAATTTGAGTTTTAAGATGTTATTCATATTCATGAAGAAAAATAAATTCAACCTCTATTATTTCAGATTATCTTTGGTGGGATCTAAAAATGAAAAATGTATATGTGTTATGCTAAGTTTACAAAATACATATTTATTAGACATTTTAAATTGATATGACATTTTTTGAATGAGTCTAATATTTTGGTAGCATAATTATCAAGTAATCTCTTACTCCTTCGATAAATCCATAAAATTACCAGCAACTAATTATATTTTTTATAATCTCACGGATAAAACACACACTCCTTAGTTTTTGCCTTTATCTTTTTCTCATGTTCAATTTTTTTTCTTCATATTCTTCTTTTTTTTAAATTTAATTTCTCTACTATAATGAAAGAAAGGAGCAACAAAATTTTCACCTATGAAACCTCTATCAATCCACATTTTATTATCATGTTGTACATTTAACTTTATTTGCCTATCTCACTATATCAGAGATGGTGGATCAAAATCACAAAGAGTTTGACACTTAATGGAAAGATCTTAATATATCAAGTGTAAGTTAAAATCTTACATTGTAAGAGTCGATAATGAGCAACATATAAGTGAGATAATTTATATATCTAATGCCTTAAAACTTTAAGTGAAGTTGTGATGTCAATCTCATTTGTTTGGTCGCCTAATATGATTATACAACCAATGTAGGCTTGCACGAAAGTCTCAACATTATGATAATTTGTTTTGTTAATTTTTTGGTGTCGTTTGTTTGAATTTTTTCAATCTTAAATTTGAGTTTTAGGATGTTATTCATATTCATGAAGAAGAAAAAAAATTCAACCTCTATTATTTCAGATTCCTTTATTTTTTTTATCTTTGGTGGGATCTAAAAATGAAAAACGTTTCTGCTAAGTTTACAAAATACATACTTATTAGACATTTTAAATTAATGTGACATATTTTGGATGAGTCTAATATTTTGGTAGTATAATTATCAAGTAATCTCTTAATCCTTCAATAAATCCATAAAATTACCGGCAACTAACTATATTTTTTATATTCTCTAGGATAAAACACACTCCCCTTAGTTTTTGCCCTTATCTTTTTCTCATGTTCAATTATTTTTTTCATATTATTTTTTTTTAATTTAATTTCTCTGCTATCATGAAAGAAAGGAACAACAAAACTTTCACCTATGAAACCTCTATCAATCCACATTTTATTATCATGTTGTACATTTGACTTTATTTGGCTATCTCATTATATATGTGTCGTGTGTTAGTTTAATTTTTATATTGAATGCAAGAGTATACTGAGCAAAATATATGTGAGATGACCACTATACCTAATGTGTTAGGTATTGGGTGAAGAAGTGGTGTTAATCTCACTTGTGAGGTTTTTTTTAGCCAAATGTGATGATCAAATCCATTGTAAACTCCTTCATAACATTACGATGCACATTATTTTTTTTTGGATGTCATTTGCTTAATTATTTTATGTTAAACATAAGTTTTTTGATGTCATTCACTTTCATGTAATTCTTTCTATCCAACCTCTATTGTTTCAAACACCTTTAATTTTTGTCTTTGGTGGGATCTAACAATGAAAATATGCAGATGTGTTATGTTGAATTGACAAAGTACATGCTTATTAGATATTTTAAATGTTGTGGCATTTTTAATGAGTCTTTTTTTCTTCTGGAATAATTACTCATAAATCTCCGAATCTTTCAACTAACTCATAAAATTACCTCTAATCTCTATTAAAATTAATACATTTGACAAAATGCCAACTAATTTTTTTCTTATCATTTCTATCATGTTCAAATTTCCTTTTCATATTCTTTTTTTTTTCTTCTATATTTCTTTTTCTCTTTTCATGAAAGATAGAAACATAAATCTCCCACCATGAAACCATCATATGAAACCATCGTTAACCCACCTTTTTAACTTTATCGTGCCTTTGTTTGAACTTATTTGCACGTGTCATAATATCACAGATGCTGAGAGTTTATGACTTATGGGAGATGTGTTAATTTGTCAAATGTGACTTAAAGTTCGACATTGAACGCAAGAATACATGTTGAGAAACATGTAAGTGAGATAATCAATATACCTAATGCCTTAAGAAATTGGGAGATGATGTGGTGTCAACCTCACTGTAGTGGTCACTCTTAATCTAATGTGATGATCCAACTCATTTTGGCTCCCTTGGAATTCTAAACATTGTGATGAAATGTTTTGTTAGTTTTCGGATGTAATTCGTTTAATTTTTTATATTAAATTTATGTTTTTCGATGTCGTTTGGTTTAATGCAACATTTTTTAATCAATCTGTATTACTTCAAATTCCTTCACTTTTTGTTTGTTGTGATTTAACGATATAATTTTTTTTATGTGTAATGATGAGTTGACAAATATGTGCTTATTATACATTTTTATATGTTGAGGCATTTTTTTAAATTAAGTCTATTTTTTTGGTAAATTAATCGATCAAAAACCTCCAACTCTTTCTACAAACCTTAAAATTACCAGCAACTCACAATCTCTTAGTCTAATGTGATAATACAACCCAGTACAGGCTCCACTGGAAATTTCAACATTATGATTATTTGTTTTGTTAGTTTTTTAATGTCACTTGTTTAATTTTTTTTATCTTAAATTTTAAATTTTGGATGTCATTCGTATTTCATGCAATTTTTTTGGGTCAAGGCAAATTTATTTTTATTCAACCTATATTATTTCAAATTCCTTCACTTTTAGTCTTGAGTTGACAAAATACATACTTATTAAACATTTTAAATTGATGTGACATTTTTTAATGAGTCTAATATTTTGATTTCATAATAACCTAATAATATCCGTCTCCTTCAACTTTAAAAGAAGAAGATCAATTTTCATAGTAAAGAAACATAAAATTGACGGTGGCGGAATTTACAATGACGTGTCCACGTGAGAGCCATAAGAAATAGGAGAGAGGGTGTTTATAAAAATACGGTACTAAATAGGAGTAGGACCTCATGGTAGATTGTTTTAACTTTTTTTTTCTTCCATGTAGTCTAGTGGTTAGAAATTCACTTTTTAAGGTGAATTACTCGGTTGTTTGGAGGTCGAACTCTGTCCTTTACCTATATTATGCAATGTCACAAACAACCAACCGAACCGAACTAAGCTCACAGGGACATGGCCTGCAAGATTGTCATGATAAAATAAAATCAATCATCTTATCAATTAATATTCATTATTTATTGTTTTAGAAATCAAATCATTGAATCAATTAGGTAGAATAAATATTTGATTGAAAAAACCAATCAACCATTTGATCAGTACTGATGAGAAATGACCAACTTCATTTTTTTTTTCTTCTTTTTGACGAAAATAGACTTCACGTTATTTGTGGTAACAATTGATCTATATAAAATAGTTCAGTCACGAAAATTTGTAATTAGTAATATTTAAAAAAAAATCAAATCAGAAACATTATAGAAACTTGGCTCTATCTTTATATATTAATTCGTGATATATACTTGATGAATAATATACATGATCTTATTAAAATAATCAATTGATTTATTTATTTTTTATAAAAAATAAAAAAATGATATTCATTCATTCAAATTGATAGACTACATCGATACAATACAAATTCAAAGTTGCTAAAAAATAAAAAGGACGGTTCGGCGAACAAACTCACAACATATATGTTAATAACATAAAATGACATAATACATATGACTCCAAATATGAGTATATTCAAGTATTTGGTCATCTAAATCAAATAATGACCACACTATGGAGGAAAATCAAACCACTTCGCAGAAAGGCGGAAAATTAAAACAAACCGAGTTGTGTTAAGACAACAAAATCACAAAAACAAACGAAAGAAAACTGAAAATATCTTTGAAATAAACAAGAGACTATTATTTTTCAATAAAACTATATGTTTGTCATTGATAAATAGAAGAAAAAAATACGGGACAAGTTTTTATCAAGAGAAGGAAATTCAAGACTTGGGATGAGGTCCAACAGCTGACCAAGTAAACCACAAAAGCAAAACCCAACAATTCAGTACAAAAATGGTAATAAAAGATAACAGTCCTAAATTACCATTACCACGTACAATCCAGCGAACCCACTTAGGGGCGCGACAATCCAACGATCGTCTGCCAACACAGAAACGACCCAAGTTCCAACAACTATCTTCAAAGTATCAGAAGACCATAAACGCTCTTTCGAGTCAAAGCAACCAATTACGAACCGAATCCATAAAGTCGCAGTTGTCTTGAAACTTCAGTCGCAGTCTAGATCAAGGGATGAACAAACGACATAAATCTACCACTGTCCACAAACAATGAAAGAAGCTGATGTAGTATCAAAAGTAAGTATTTATGTTATCGTTTCCACAGGGACTGATGCGATATTTCAAGCCGTTCAACAATCAGTGTCGTTTTGAGCTAAGGTTTTCCGATGGTTTTGTTTCATAAACTAATAAACTACGAAATTGTAAAAGGTATGAGGGTTAACAGAAGACCATAAACGCTCTTTCGAGTCAAAGCAACCAATTACGAACCGAATCCATAAAGTCGCAGTTGTCTTGAAACTTCAGTCGCAGTCTAGATCAAGGGAAGAACAAACGACATAAATCTACCACTGTCCACAAACAATGAAAGAAGCTGATGTAGTATCAAAAGTAAGTATTTATGTTATCGTCTCCACAGGGACTAATGCGATATTCCAAGCCGTTCAACAATCGGTGTCGTTTTGAACTAAGGTTTTCCGATGGTTTTGTTTCATAAACTAATAAACTACGAAATTGTAAAAGGTATGAGAGTTAACAGGGAAATGATTATGTTGGGATTAAACTTCATCAACCCACTTATACGTATTCTCGGATTAGGGTTGCGGATTTCAATTATCAATCGATATTATCACGTATCCCTCGACAACATCACTCGTGTCCAAATGAAGTTGTGATTTCAATTGTATCGTTCAATCGTCGATGTCTCACACTATTAAACGATCCAAGAGTCGTTCCTATCATTCAATCGACGATTTCTCAATCTATTAAATGATAAGAAAGCATTAAGTGTGGATACAAACAATGATTATCAAAACATCCATTCCATGTCTAGAATCTATGTTTTGATAGATGATTATTCTCATCTAGATTCAAAAGTATTTTTCAACCACTAATAAATCAAACATAAGCATTACAATGCAAGAATAACATCAATATCAAATCAAATAATTAAAATCACACAACACCATAATCAAAGGGAATACATACTAATAGAGTTGATTACATTTAATCCCAACAAAAAGAGTTTAGTTACTCATTGTCATGGTAACCTTACAAGGAGAAAAGAAGAGGTGGAATGGAACCAAGCCATGATGTCTCAATGATCTTGTGTCTTCCTTCAATCCTTGTGCTCCTTGCTCTTTAAAGTCTCTCTGGTCTTTCCCCTGTTTCTCTCCTAAATTGGCCTCTAATAATATGGTATCATCTACGATATGATGTCTCTCCTGAAAAGAACAAATGAGCTTTTATATGGCCTGTTCTGTCTCAACTCGCCTCGCGAGTAGAAACGCTCGTCATGGCGAATAGTGGTCTCTTCACCGGTGGGTTTCTGTCTCAACTTCAATATCACCAATTCACCATCATCTTCCATTAGAGCTCAACATCACCCCCTTTTTTATGATTCTCTTCAAAATTTCAAATACCTAAAACCCAATACCCCTCAATTTTTTAACCCTCTTCACAAAAGCTCTTTGATCCTCCTCTTTAAAACCCAAAACCTATTTAACAGAAAACCAAAAAGAAGGAAGAAAAATATGGTGATATGGGTTACACATTCAATTCAACCAATTTTGTGAATGATTATACTATTAATTGATTGATAAATCTTGATAATGAAGGCAAAAAAATGGTGAATATTTTAGGATTTTCGTGAGATTTTAGATTTTATGAATAACTAAGCTTCTTTAATTTTAATTTAACTAAGTTTCACCTTGAGTAAGTGACAAGACAATGATGCTACATCTGTAAATATTACTAACTCAACAAAAATTTGAAGGATGGCTATGAAATCACAATTGAGAAAATAAGAGACTCAAAAGTATAATTAAACCAACAGATCAGTAAAGAAAAGCATAAACAAAATGAGAGAGAAAATGAAAAATACTTGAGAACAATGTTGTCGATGAACATTTCAGCACGCCCAGATAAAAAATATTTGAAGAAGGGCCAAAGATTTCCCACTAATGGCCATCCCATATCACCGGGAGGCAGTGGGTATTGTTTGTTTTTAAATTTAAGATCATAATACCATCCATTCAAATTCCACATAACTTTGTTAACAAAAATGTAGCATGCCAACAAAGTGGCAGCAGACATCCAAAGCCATTGAAATTCCATTCTTGAATCTCTTTTGTCTTTGGGTTCACTTCTCTTCTTGCATGGATTCACTCCTATATATATTCTCTTGAAGGAGGAAGTTTTACATATCCTCACATCACAATTATTTAGCCACATCACTTTAAAAATAAAAAAAGGGACATGTTTAAATAGTTTAGACACATCACCTATATAGACACACACACTTGTATTTGTCCAAATAGAGCTTCTAAATAGTTTTGATTATTATTGGTTACCATTAATTACAAAAAACGTATTGATGTAAAGTTACCTGAGTTAATAAAAATATTATATCTTATTTATAAGGGTTGAGATTTAAACCCTGAATTCTCTACATTTCTAATCAATAATAGGGCTGCTTTTCTAGTCAATAGGGCTGCTAGACAAATTTGTTTTTAGAAAAAACGTATCAGACGATTTATTTCCTAGCAGTCAACTTCCGATCCCAAGTGTCCATAATAAAATTATATCACCTTTCTTAAATAAATAAATAAATAAAAATATATCTCCTCTCTCAAGAAAAGAAAAATTCTCCTTCAATTACTTTGGTATTCAATTGCTCTTGAGAGCTTTTTCTAAAAAAAAATTGCTCGACACCTCAGCACCTGCGATTTAGCTTTCATTTTCTCTGTGTTTTGTCATGAACAGTATGAGGAGACTTTGAATTATATAATGGCATACAATTCTAAAACTCCACTTTAAAAGGATCAAAATATCACAATAAAGAATTTTTTTTTAACAAACAATAAAGATTTAATTTAAAATTTAAGATTAAAATTTAATTATTATAATTACAGTTAAATCCTTTCAAAATAATTGATTTACATTGTAAATTTTTTTATACTAATTGAAATTTTTTATTGTTGACATATGAAACTTTAAAGTTGCAGACTTTGAGTAAGTGTTTGGATAGGTATTTTAAGGAACAATTGTAACTTTGGTAGATAAACATAACTTTAAAGTTTCATTAAAAAAAAGTAGTATAAATTAGTGTGGAGAACAAAAATAAAGGTCATATAAGGTGTAAAAGAAAGAAAGGGATCACAACACAAGAAAAATAATAAATAGGATCACTGTCCAATATAGTGTAGGTGGTCCTATATATAAAGAGAAAGCAATAATAGCGTCTATCTGATAATAAAAAGTAAGTGTCTATGAGTTTTCCCATAAAAAAAAAAGCACCAAGTGATCAAGAAAAAATATTCCCACCTAGGTTAATTATATGAAATGATTGTGATATTTTAGTCATATGATTATTACCAAGTTAGAATTGTTCTTCATAATGCCTTTTACACAGGAGCAATAAAAAGTTGGACTTCACACACACACTCACTTAAAACTGTTGTTGGGTTAAAAATATTCATGAAAAATATTTGAGTTATGATAAGTGTACCCTTAGAATAAAACCTTGAAAAATGAATTTATTTTGTTGAAAATTGTATTCCTACTAATTTGTGTTGCTGATTTTCTTTGCCTTTAGCTTAAGGACAAGCAAGGATTCAAGCATGGGGGAATTTGATAAAATGTAGTTTATGGTGTTCGTAGCATTTAATTTCAATAAAAATTATTGTGTTTTAGTCTTGTTTTAGAACTATTTTACTTCAAAATATTTGTTTTGTTTTCAGAGTCAGAATAATGAAGAACAAGTTGCTTGGCTCAAAAGCACGGATAAAGAGCCAAGAAAGAGAAGAAAAATCAAGGAAAAAAGCATTTTGGACTAGAACGGTCGTGCACCCATATGTACTGGTCGTGCTCCATTATACCAGTGATTGTGTTCATCTAGGCAGTGAATCCACACACGACCGTGCACCCGACATACACGGCCTTGCTCCCTCCCTGTAGCAGAATCTGAATGGTATTCTGAAAGGCAGCATGGTCGTGCCCCTCACCAACACAACTGTGCACGTTATGCAGTCAAGTTTTAATGTTGAAAACTCTTGGAATTTGCCCATTATTTCTTAGTAATCTGAGTTTAATGCCTTGTATGAAGTTCTAGGCTATAAATAGGTCTCATATAAGAGTTGTAAGACATCTTGGAATGCTTGTAAACTTACTCTATTGAATCAAAGTTCTACATTGTTCTAAGTTTATTTGCTTTTAGTTTTTATTCACTTTTCAATTCCTTGTTATTTAGTTTGATGTTCTTTATAATTCCAGTACTTTATATTCCGTCATTTACTTATATATATATATATATATATATATATATATTTTATATCTATGTCATTTAATTTCAATCTCTTGTGTACAATGATCATGACTGAGTAGACTTCTTTAGTCTTGGGATTGTTGGAATGATCTAATGATCTAATCCTATTCAACCCAAGTTTAGACTCTATTTTATTAATACTCATTTTCTAATCTAATCTCATTATTTTAAAGTTTTATATCAATTATCAAACAAAGGACCGAAAACTGAAGTTTGATATTAGATAAGATGAACAAAACATGAGAATAGTTTTGTGAGTTTTGAGACAATAACATTTACACTTAAAAGGTCTCAATGATAATCAACCATGAGAATAGGCTTGATTATTATTGAGATATACTTATGTATTTTGAAAGGGAACATGGAATACAAAAGAATATCTTGTCTTTAGAAACGAATTAACATAAAATAGATAGGGAATGTTTAGTATTTATCATTATGACTGAACCACAATCATAAGGCCTTTTTATAATATCTGAATTAAAACTAAGCAACCATTGAACTTAACAAACTTAATCCTTTTCAGCTAATCAAAACTAAGAACTAGATTGGTAATCACATAAACTCCCTATGAATCTATAATTTTTACTACTCGATAGAACCATACACTTGCAGATTCATATCATATCACATGATGGAATCCTTGTGTAGTCAGGGATGGACCTGCATTGTTATAATTGGGGACAACTGACTTACTTGGTCATTATTTTTGTAACCAATGGCTAAATAGTTTAACATGATAACCTCACTTCTAATATCATAGTCCCCACAAAAGTTCATTCTGAAGACAAACTATTGCACCATGGTACTAATACTCTTACTAAAGAGCTAATAAAAATGTGAATTGAATGTATGTCAAAAGAGAAAGAGTGGATGTAGTGATAAATGATGGAAAGTTTTTCCTTAAAAAAACTCTAAGAACTTTTAAAATGCTATTGTTTTTTGGGAAATGCTAACAAGTATTCTAAAGACACTTGATAAGAAGTTTAAATTGAAAATTTTATCTTGAAAGTTGTGTATTTAATACATTAAAACACTAAAAAGTAACTTTTGAATCCCTGATGATACTTGTTAGCAAGGCCCTTATTTTTATTTTTGGCAAGAAAAATGGAAAACGAAGTGTGTGGGTGGGAAGATTATTATGTTTAGAATGAATTAAATTCTTTCAAATTCTCACATTCAAAAAACCCACATCCATACACATGGTATCATCCAAAAAAAAACTTTTCTAATTCTGCAATTTTCTGTTTGTGTTTTCACTCTTCATGTTTGGCTTATTTTTTATCCTCATTGCAACCAAATCAATTTTTGAATATACAATAATATATGTTTTTTACCAAATTTTGCATTGATGTAATGATGTCTTGTTTTTATTTGTTATGAATTTAAATATTTTTATAAATAAATATTTATGATTATCGACCTTGACCCAAGTTATTGAAAGTTTTGAATCCGTCCATAAGTACTCCTCAACTCATAAAAATCATCCCCTTATATACTGATACACACATTTATAATGTTCCATCATCGACATTATATGTTGCATTTTGGTTATCTTTCGCCTAATAGATGAACATATATGCTTGACATGAATTATAAATATACTTGATGGTAGTTAGACTATATGCATTATGATCCTTAAATTTCATCAATGTATTTCTCTGATTAATCATATTCTTTGTTATGTTAATAAGTAAATCCCTCTCTTCCAGGGATAATCGGCCAAGAATGTGAAGGATTTTCATGGTGTCAGCTCGTGCAGGACTCCTCAAGGAGCCTCGTTTATTGCAGGCAATTCATCTGATATGGTGTGCACATTCTCTTGAAAGTCTGTGTGTTTGGTTGGAAACTTTTACAAAAAAGAATACGAACTAAAGTGGAGTTGCATCAGAGAGGAATAACCATGACTTAGTGCAGCACCAACAACATGAGAGAAAGAGGATCCAAATCCCAGACTTGGGTAGTATGATGGAGAGAATAAAATTTGTTTCATGGGAGTGGTTTAGTTGTAAAAAGAAAGGCAATGTTACCGTTTTATTTCTACTTGGCATTGTAACCCGTGCATCTAAAGGAAGATCATGTTGTAATTTTTGAGATAATTTTTATTTCAAAAAGTATTTTTATGTTAAGTGATTAACCTACTTACTTAGTCAAAGAGTTATGTGACATTTATTAACGTCTATATGATATTTCATGCATATGTCTTTCATGCTTAAAAGTAGGAACCGCCACTAACTCATCAAGTAACATGCCATTCTTATCTGTCTCTTAAGAAAATACGGTCATGAATATATATATTCTTGCAATCAGTAACACAAGATACCGAACAAGAAAATACACGCACTCCTCAAACAGAAAAAAGAAAATTTGTTCTATTCTCCTCCATTTTACTTCCCGAGATAAACATCTACCTGATAAATTTGTAATCCTTGTTGTTCTGTTACTTCCATAACTAGGATAAGCACTTGTTGAATCCTGGAGAGTTCGCACACATTGAGGCATATAAATTCCAAGGACAGTCTTCGTGACGCCTCGAGTTAATACTAACGTGTTCAATTTTGCAGGTTTACTTTCTATTCTGTCTTGCACTGGTTCGTTGTTATTTGAATTTGCAGTTACTTCGTTTTTATTTGAAATTACAGTTGCTGTTAGCGTTCAAATCAATATTAGCGACGCATCATGCAGTGCAACAAATATGTTTATTTATGCACAATCCGAAGGATGGTCACATGCACGTTCTTGATGCATCATGCAGTATATTCAGGGCACACGTCGGTATGGTCTACAACTTTACTCTTCTTCTACAACATCGTTGATTGCTTACACAAATGTAGATTGGGGCGGTTGCCCAGATACCAGACGATCTACCTCTGGTTACTGTGTATTTCTTGGCGACAACTTAGTTTCATGGTCCTCCAAACGCCAATCTACTTTATCACGTTCTAGTGTTGAAGCAGCATACCGAGGAGTTGCCAATGTGGTTTGATAAGACACTTATCCTTTCATGCATTTGGTGCACACTTGTTACCGACATGATAAAAATTAACAACTCTGCATAATATTTAATCTCAGTCGTCCTTCTCCTTCGTCATCCCATCAAACCAGATTCATTGTCTTTGAGTACTGTTGTCGAGCCTCCATCTCCAGCCGACGGAGCACCTCACCCAAACTCCTGACTTCACCAACTGGAATTGGAATATAATTGATAACTGCTGTCGAAGAACTGATTGGGAAGCACCTCACGACTGAAAATGGATGAAGCAATTGGAATATATATACGCACCTCACAATTGGAATATATATACGCACGTCACAATTGGAATTGGTATATACATACGAAGCACCTCACGATTGGAATTAGATGAAGCAACTTGAATTGGAATTGGACGAAGCAGTTTTCTTCCTAATTAGTTGGAATTGGAATATAATTGAACGAAGGTCTTGTGAAGCAATGGAAGTTGAAGAGAGGATACGCACGTTTAATAGCTATCAGGTTGCAACCCACCAAAAATTAAGATAAAAATTAAGGTGTACTTTTTGCAAAAAAATTAAAGCGACGATGACCCAAGTATAAAATTTCAGGTTAGGGAACTTCTACGATACACCTCAAAAATTGAGGTGTACCGGTACTCCTGCTTCAAAAATTTATAATTTAACAATCATTTTATGAAATAAAGAGTTATTTATCAATATTTATATTTTATAAAACATCATTTTATAAGAAAAAACATCATTTCATTGTTTATAAGAATCATATTAAATTTTTAACATTTTCTTATAAAAAAATAATCAATATTCTTTGTTATATGTAACAAAAATTTAAAAAAAGTAAATTTTATTTCGTCGACACTTTTGGTAAATAAGATCCAATTATTGTAATTGTTAATGATTAAAAACAATTATTTTTCTTCAAAAAACAACCCAGTTTAATATTAATTTGATAATTTGGTGTACCGGTATACTCAAATTTGTGAGTGTACCATAGAATTTGCCTTCAGGTTATAGTTTAGATGCACTTAGTTCGGTAAATAAAATTACACACCTAAATTTAAGGGCTCGTTTGTTACGGATTAAAATAAAAGTGATTTTAATCTAAAATAATTTAGAGATTATATTTTATAGATTTTATGAAAAATCAGAATCTATTTTGTGTTTGTTTACCACGATAAAAATCACTTTTTAAACAAATAATTTGATTTGTTTGGATACAACTATATAAAAGTAATTTTTTGTTACAAAATTAATTCAATCTTTCAAACTATATTTTCTCTCTCCTCTAAAAAAATCTATTTTTTGAGAAGCTGCTCTTAACAACTTCTCATTCGAAACTATTTTTAGATTTTGATTTTTTTAAAAAGCTGTAACAAACGGATGCAAAACTCTTAAAAGTGATTATTTTTAAAAAAAAAATGATTTTTTCCTGAAAAAGCTATAACAAACGGGCTCTAAATTAACTATTCTAATTTATATATGTCTGCTCTCATTCTTAACTTTTGTGCAGCTTTGTCGTTAATTACAAATTGTTACAAGAAATCAACTCAGATTATTTGGGTAAAGTTTGTAAAGTAAAGGCAATATAGTAAATTGATATGTTAAGTCACGATTTAGTCAACCTACACAACATCTGAACCATAAAATTCTTATTCATAGTTTGGATTACAAAAGCTCCATTTTACACTGAAATTATTGTCTTGCCAATATGTATAGCTCTTTAAACAAAGGATAAGATGTCAAGAATATAAAATTCTTGCTTTATTACCATATATGAATCTTACTTAAAAGGCATATAACTATGGCATACTTTAGAAATAAGTAACATCATCTCAAAGAGTTGGTTACATGGGATCTCATATATTGGAGTTTGGTAAACCAGTCGCTTCTCAACTTATGGCTTATAAGTTGGTGGCTTTTTGTACACCGGAGGTTTTTTTTATAGGTGGCTTGTAAATCGAGGGCTTCTCAACCGGAGGCTTGTAGACATGTGGCTTCTCTAGCGGTGGCTTGTAAACTGGGGGACGTTTCTCAATTGGTGGCTTGTAAGCTTGAGCCTTCTGAATCGGTGGTTTGTATATATGTGGTGTTTCTACTGGTGGTTTGTATACATAAAACAGAAGAGTGACTTGTTGGAATATTTTATTATTTAATTATATTCCAATATCATTATGTGGGCAAATATCATAATAATAATTATATTAACTATTTATCAATTGTGAGTCTTAATTGATTAGTGATCAAATTAAGTAATAAGGCTATTAGATTTCTAATTGGATAATTAATTAAATATTT
>Ga0228710_1000891_pt1 | contig 42101 bp, 21 predicted proteins | sample MedpolnodulmetaG_FD_177995 | JGI IMG/M metagenome (GOLD analysis project Ga0228710, IMG submission 177995) | Root nodule microbial communities from Medicago polymorpha collected in Santa Monica, California, United States - pink nodules | ecosystem: Host-associated > Plants > Roots > Nodule... | reverse complement strand
CCTAAACATCATGTTTCGTTCGAATTCAAGCTGTCCTTATCATACTACGGTGTGGAAGCTTGATCGGTTTGATGTTTCCAAGGGAAAGTCGTTTGTTACCACGGATGGTTTCATAGGCAACCCGGGTTCACAAAGCATTGGTAATTGGTTCAAGATTGAGAAATATGTTGAGGGATATAAATTTGTCTATTGTCCTAGTGTTTGTCCCTCTTGCAAACATGAGTGTAAAAATGTTGGATTGTTTGAGGATGAAAATGGGAATAAACGTTTAGCTCTTAGTAATGTTCCATACCAGGTTAAATTCGTGAAGGTTTAGTCCAATGAAGCTTGTCTTTAATCATGCACACAAGAAGAAGAAAAAAAAACTATGAATAAGTGTATTTCCTTAATTTATGAGGATTCTCAAGATAAGCTTTCTTGTTAAGAAATAAAAAAATATATATATATATAATTAAATAAAATAAATGTTTTCTTTTAACGTTGTATGGTGAGTTTTCTTTTTATTATTAATAGATCCTGTAATATGAACTAAATTTAGCATTGCAATGCTCTCTTGAAGTAAGTTCTTCAAATCAGATTTTTAAAAAAAGGCAACTTATTAAACAAATCAAAGCCACGATGATATATCTTCAACATCAGATGATACTATCATGTGCTAACATCAGATGAAAACCAAGTACAATGGATCAAAACCAAGAAAAAAAATAAGGGACGGAAAGTGATGAAATGATGAAAATATTTTAATTTCACTTTTCAAAGTTAGCTATATTATATCATGAGATAGGGCGACCGTCCTAAACAATAGGTTTAAAATTAGGGATAAAATGTAAAAAAAATTAGGTGCCTCTTAAGCAAAAAAAAGGTACATTCAATTTTTTTTTTCTATTCCTTAAATAAATTTCTTATTAAATTCTCTTAACTATGTCGGTGAATGTTGCATTTGTATAAAGAAGTTTTTTAAGTTAAATTTTTTATAAAATTACTTTAGTTTCTCAAAGTCACAAGAAAAGTTAAATGATCTGTCTATTTTATGTATTGAGAAAGATATGATAGAGCATATTGATGTTGACGAAGAAGGCGAAAAAATAATCAAGAAGAAGGATTACATTTCCGGGTAGAATCACTCCTTTTCCAATCTACTTAAAAATCAAATTTGAAACCTTACCAACAAAGCTACATTCACAAAATAAATGATCCTCAACTTCAACTTTACACGGACACCACATACAATCTAAGCCCGCCCCTTCGAACAACACTCATCTTCTAGATAAGGTCCCGCAAGAAAGAAGTCTCCCAAGGATTAATCACCAAAAAGATATTTGAACCTTTTTCGACGAAAAAATAGTCAATATTCCCCTTGACCCCCGTTGATAAGGTGCACTCAAAACCATAGGTGGAACGCAGGTGGAAGAAGTTTACTGCTCACGAAACATATAAAGATTTCACTATGAAGACATTTGTAGATTCAAGAGCTCATATCCACTTATTTTAAAGAAATCCCAGGATAGTAAAGAAGACCCATTAACTCCCCCAAAGCCTGCTCCTTCCTACCAAAGAGCTCGCTCCTCTGATCAATCTTGGATATTTTTCATCTCCGTCCTTAAAGCACATAAATTTTTCCACCAAAGGGAGATAAATTTGAATTTTTCTCTAGAAAAAAGATTTGAAGGAGATGAGATTGTAGAAGAACATGCCTTTTATAGAACTTTGAGGTGGAAGAGATTGTAGAAGTTATCAGAGTAATTTCTTGGAGGTGGTTTCTAGTTAGAATAAGTGGGGGTCTTGTATGTATTTTAATTTGAATGGGTTTCAAATCCCCTTCTTTTTCTTATCTCTTAATTTAGGGTAATGGATTTTTGCGGATCGATTATCCCTTGTACTTTTTTGACTTGTGAAGTTGAAATTATATAAATTAGATCATTAAAATTGTTAAAAATTTCAACTGTAAAATAGAAGAACAATTCTGATGGAAAAAATAAAAGTTTCCATTAATGTTCATAAATAAAAAAGAATATAAGACTCATTAGATTAGAGTTAAATTTTGATTAATGTGAAATTGAAGTATATTTTATTTTGCTCTGTAATTTGTAAATTGAAAATTTTGTATGTGTGTTAGAGAGAGAGGATGTATGCTAAAAAAAAGTTTTAGTATTGAAATTTTAGCCACTTGCGTCTTTGACATACGGTACATCGATTTGTTATGAGCAAATGTGCATTGTTTGCTACACGACACTATAGGGCACCTAGAGATTTTTATGACACGTTTCTTAAATATTCAATTTCAAATACAACAACTAGTTATTGTTGGCCAATTGTTTATTGTCAAATTAATAAATCCATAGATAGCAATTGTAATAGCAACTATAAATAATTCAAGATACATCTCCCATCAACTCCATTCAAAACCAAAACAAACACAAACCACTTGAAACACATAGACACAACAATGAAGAGCACAACAATGCTAGCAGTTCTCCTTCTCCTTGCCTTGTCCTCACAACCACTATTAGTATCATCTAAAGCTTCACTCAAACAAGTCCTTGACGTATCGGGGAAGAAGCTTCGAACTGATTCCGACTACTACATTATCCCGGCGAATGGTGGAGATGTTTCCCTTGAAAGTTCTATTGGTGAACCTTGCCCTCTTCACGTAGTAGTTGTGAAACATAGACAAGGCCTTGGTTTTCCACTAAGGTTGGCACCAGTTAAAGGTGATATTCGTGTCTCCACTGATCTCAATATTATGCTAGGTAATGCTGATGATAGGTGTCCTTATAACTATTCAGTAGTGTGGAAGATTGATCCTTCTTCTAAGGTAGCAACATTTGTGACTACTAATGGTGTATTGGGTCACCCGGGTTCGAATTCAATACATAGTTGGTTCAAGATTGAGAAGTATGAGGATGCTTATAAGTTGGTTTATTGCCCTAATGTGTGTCCTTCTTGCAACCATGTATGCAAAGATGTTGGGATTTATAAGTATAAGAATAGGGAAATGCGTTTGGCTCTCACTAATGTTCCCCTCAAAATCAAGTTTCAACAGGCTTGATCTAAATTAAGCTTTACTAATGGCAAGAAATGTTATAATTTTATGAGGATTATTGAGTTTGATTTTCTATGTGGAGAATAAATATATATGAATGAATAAAAAAGATTGTTTGTTGTAATTTTAAATTTCTTCGTGTTTAATTTAATGGATATCTCGTACTAGTAATTGTGGAGACTAATTAAGCCCTTCAAAGTTATATCAGATCACAAAAATGAAAAATATATTTGTTAAGAGTTTTAATGTAATTGCACTCTCATAATTTCAATTGAAATTCAAAATCACCAATTAAACTTAAATTAGTCTAGTCAGTGTTGGAACAAATTCACTTTTTTTCACACACACACAATTACTTGATGAAGAAGAAAATAGAGAAAGTGCTTTTGAGAGAGGATGATTTTTAACATGGAACGAATAAATTTCTTTAGTGCCAATCATATCACTATATGTACTAGTACATTTCTTCACTTTCACATGACTTAGTTATTGTATCAAGTTCATCAACCAAACAACTTACCAAGAGCTTAATGATGCTGCAATATCATTATCCATTGTGCCTCTAATGTATCAAAGTATTCCATCTCAAATCTCTTGAATATCTCACCAACATACCTTTTTTGATACATTAGAAGTCCTTTGCTAGTTTTTTTAAAATCACTTTTCCTCACACATACACACACAATTACTTGATGAAGAAGAAAAGAGAAAAAGTGTTTTTTTAGAGAGGATGATTTTGACATGGGATGAATAAAAATCTCTATTACCAATCTCAACAATCATCTCATCCAAATATCCTATAGTTTTAGCATTGTAGTTGTTCTTTTAGATTAATTTGTATATACTTCTTCCTTTTATTCATTTATTATGTATGAAGGGTCGTTTTAATTGATAAACAATGTCTAAACATAAGTGTTGGCTTACTTTTTTTTAATATAGGATTAATTATTGGGTTAAATAAGGAAATGCTCCTCTAAATATACCAACATTTGATTTTAGTCCCTCTAAACTATTTCTTAGGCATGTGGTCCCTCCAAAAAATTTCATACATCAAATTAGCCTCTACTTTTTAGTAAACTCATGTCTAACCTTTATATTTTTTAATTAAATTTTTCAGAAATGGGTAGAAAATTATGAAAATAGTTTCCAAAAAAATTAGAATCGTCAAACAAAACATGAATTTAATAAGAATTTTTTCGCACCAAAAACATAAAAACTCATATTTAATTTATGTTTTTTTTTAAATTATAATTGTGTTGTAGAGAGATTGTCATAATATTCTACCCATATCTGAAAAATTTCAATAAAAAATATGAAGGTTAAACATGAGTTGATTAAAAAGTAATTAGGATTAATTTCATGGATGGAAAATTTTAGAGGACCAAAAACCTAAGGAATATTTTAAGGGGACTAAAATCAAATGTTTGTATATTTACGAGGATCATTTACTTGTTTATCCCTTAATTAATTTATTTTGAATCTATTCATAAGTTAAAAAACTAAGTTGTTGGTAGCAACCTTTGGAATGTGACTCGAGTAGTCCGATAACGAAATCTGATAGGAGATGATCTAACGGATCTTAGATAGACTCTAATACTAATTTAGATTATTTGATTGAGTCTAATACAATCACACAAAATCAACTTTGTGAGGTAAGTAGTACAGCAAATACTTATAAACATTCAACTATGTCATATCACTTCTAATGTGAGACTCTTAACATTTTTTTTTAACAGCAAATGTTAGATGTTTATTGTTAATATGTTAGCATTTTTCTCAAAGCCACGACTTTAATATTGTCCTTGAACCCCACAACTCATTTAAACTCTTAGTTCAAAGCAGCTGCCGAACCCTCAACTCGTAACAACTTATTAATATTGTCGTTTTTAGTATGTTTATTCTTAACCATTATAGGGTGGTCGTGCCCCCTTTTCGCTTTCTTAATTAGTTTAATTCCCCCTTTCTATAGTAGTAAAAAGATGAAAATTCCTCCTTTCTTAATTTTAGTTTCTACCAGTAGGAAGACGAAATTAATTTAAAATTAAAGTTCACTTTAAAATAATTAGATATTAAAAAAATTACATTGTCCTCGTGGAAATAGTTTAGTTGGTTGATAGGAACAATACATTGTTATACACAAGGGTCAGAGTTCGAAATCCACATACCTTACTTATTCACATTAAAAGATGAATTCTAGCCAAATAACTACTTAATAAAATAAAATAAAAAAACACTAAATCATGAATGTTGCGCATCATGTATATATACAACACAATCTTATCCTTAGAAAAAATGTATACAACACAGTTTTAGACTAGTAATAAAAATTAAAATTTAGAGTACCCGAGTGTTAAAATAATACATTATTTGTTGTGTCTTATATGACCAAGTCAGTTTATGGAGATCTTATCTTCGAAATTGAAGATTTTCTAACTTGTCTTTTATCCAGAGCAAGCTAAAATATAACATAAAATATATTTTTTCCCTTAAAAAAAAAAACATAAAATATATCGATTTGTTGTGAGCATAGCAATGCACGTTGTTTCCTACACGACACGTCTTAGTATAAGACTTTGCCACTTTGGGTAAAGAACCAAGTACTAGTTAACATTTTTATTATTTCTTTAATTTGAAGACATTGAAATAGAGCAACCATAGATTTTTGAAGTCAGTTCTTGAATGAAATGCAACTACAAATACAACAATTAATTAAATGTTGGCCAATTGTATTGTTTAAATCACTGACCACGACCACAAATCTAGCATGAATATTTTATAATCCATAGATATGAATTGTAGCAGCAATATTATAAATTGATGCTCTACATCTCTTCCATCATATCTTCATTCATTACCAAAACAAACACAAAATTAATAAATAAAGCATAAGCACACAAAAATGAAGAGTACAATGCTAGCATTTCTCCTTCTCTTTGCATTGTTCTCACAACCACTACTTGGATCAGCTGAAGCTTCACCCGATCAAGTCATTGACACATCGGGCAAGAAGCTTCGGGCTGATGTCAATTACTACATCATTCCGGCTAAGCCATTTACAACATGTGGCTTTGTTAGTTGTTTCAATAGTGGAGGCATTGCTCTTGAAACCGTTGGCGAATCTTGCCCTCTTGATGTAGTAGTTGTGAAACATAACCAAGGTTTACCGTTGAGGTTCACACCCGTTAACAACAAGAAAGGCGTCGTTCGTGTCTCCACTGATCTCAACATAAAGTTCTCTAATGATGCTTTTGATTCTAGATGTCCTAACCATTCCTTGGTATGGAAGATTGATCCTTTTTCTAAAGAAGAAACATTTGTGACCACTAATGGTGTATTGGGCAACCCGGGTTCAAATACAATCCACAATTGGTTCCAAATTGAGAAGTATGAGGATGCTTATAAGTTGGTCTATTGTCCCAATGTGTGCCCTTCTTGCAACCATGCATGCAAAGATATTGGAATTTATGTGTATAAGACTAGGGAAATGCGTTTGGCTCTCACCAATGTTGCCTTTAAACTCAAGTTCCAAAAGGCTTGATCGAAGTTAAGCTTTTCCAATGGCAACAAAGTACAAGTGTGTGGATTAATGAGTTTTATTTTCCTTGTTATGAATAAAAATATATGAATGAATAAAACAAAATTATAATGTATATTTTTCTCAACATATATATATAGAGAGCATGTCCTTCATTAAAGAGTACATTGTATTTGTTAATCAGTACCTCGGTCAGCTTCGTATTATAAGACGATTTAGGGTAAGAAAAAAAAAATCAACTCGATATTATATCCAAAAACCGACTAATCCGTGAGATCAATTTCATTGTCCATTAGAGCAAAATTTTGTATGCATTAACAAAACACATAAATCGTTAATGTTTGAGGAATCGAATTGAGACTTTGACAGAAGAAAGTCTCAAGCCTACAGCAACCCTTTAGAATTAAAATTATTATTACTTATTTTCTGTTTTATATTCTTTTATAACATAAAGAAATATTATTATTCATCTATAACAACTTTAAAATTGTTATTTTTTTATAATTTTTTTTTCGAGGAATTGTTATTTTTCTTATAAAATTTGTTGTAGTTAATATTGACAGGATTTTTTTGACATAAATAATATTGAGAGGGTCAAAAGTATAGCATTTATTTTTATAAATTTGTGATATCAACTATATTTCATTGTTTATTAATTCAATAAAATCTCATACGATAGGAGTACTTCACGTTCGTTCGTGCTTAAAAAGTCAACAAAACACATATCACAACTATATATATATCCTTTTTTTTTTTTTTATCTGAACTATGTATATCCTCTTGGAACTCAATGTGAATCTCAATAAAATGAAAAGCTCATAAAAAATTATTAAATAATCTTGACGTATTAAACAAAAACAAAAAATATCAATATAATGAATTAGGGGAAGGCAAGCTCCTAAAAATTATTAAATAATCCTGACGTAATAAACAAAAACAAAAAATATTCTAGACGGTGATGATATATATATATATATATATATAGACATGCACTCGATTATGAATATTATTATTTATTTTCTACGTATTATTTTCAACTGAATTGCACTTACAAGATAAAAAAAAATATTCAAATTGTATTTAAAAAAAAAAATCAATGTATTGACTACTTCATCAATAATTTTAAGATACTCGATAGCAAGACACTTATGTATTTTACTCTAGCAATACACTTAATAGTAATATATGAAATGAAACTCACATAAATTTGATTCACATTATACTACTTTGACTACAAATCTAATATATTTATGTAACTTCAAATATCTTGTTACAAAGCCCTTTATTTTGTGATGTACAAGGACCAAGTTTAATTTGGATAACACACACAAGAACTCAGTTGATTAGTCGAGGAAAAGCAGCTCTCAAAAGTTAGAGCTCTCCATATAGCTCATTAGCTCAAGGATTTCGAATCTATGATCTCAATCTAGCAAGAATACACAATAAACAAGAGATTTCGAATTTTCAAATGAAGTGTACACAGAAGAACCAGCTCAAGGATTTAGACTACTTTATAATTCTAAAGATTTAGACTACTAAATTATAATTCAATGTCCACCAACAAAAAAATATTATTTGCTTTTCATTCTTATGAAGAAAAAAAGTCATACAAGCTAGCAAATATGTGGAAGCTGCTTCAAATTTGGCATCCCTCAATTTCAAATCAATTTATTTATTTCATTTCAGCAAGCTTGTTGAATTGCCAACCCATAATTTCCAATACAATCAATTAATGCTGACATATCTAATTAGACGTGGGGAATTGGATGTAGTATAATTTAACATGGAAACTTTATGAGTTGGCCAAAATCATTGACTTTGATTTTCTTTTTTTAATATATAAAATCATTTGAATCCATCGTTTTAGATCACATCATTATCTATAAATTGAGTCCTATAACACCTATAAACACCCATCAATACAAATTTACAAAGACATACTTGAAGCAAGAGTAAAAGTTAACCATGAAATTAATATACATATTATTTACACTTCTCTTTGCCTTGTCCACCCAACCCTTGCTCGGAGAAGCTGACGCTTCACCAGAACAAGTGGTTGACACAGAAGGCAAAAAGGTTCGGGCTGGAGTAGACTACTACATCCGACCAGTCCCAACAACCCCATGTGACGGTCGTGGGCCTTGTGTTGTTGGTAGTGGTTTTGTTCTCATAGCAAGATCACCAAACGAGACATGTCCACTCAATGTTGTAGTGGTCGAGGGTTTTCGTGGTCAAGGAGTCACGTTTACCCCTGTTAACCCTAAGAAAGGTGTTATTAGGGTTTCCACTGATCTCAACATCAAGACATCCCTTAATACATCATGTGAAGAGTCCACCATATGGACGCTTGATGATTTTGATTCCTCAACTGGACAATGGTTTGTCACTACCGGTGGGGTTTTGGGAAATCCCGGCAAGGACACCGTTGACAATTGGTTCAAGATTGAAAAGTATGAAGATGACTATAAGCTTGTGTTTTGCCCTACGGTATGTGATTTTTGCAAGGTCATGTGCAGGAATGTTGGGATCTTTGGGGATAGCAATGGGAATCAGCGTGTGGCTCTCACTGATGTGCCATACAAAGTTAGGTTCCAGCCATCTGCTTGAAGTATTTTCAATACATGGACAAATTGTGTGATATGTATATGTTTTGTTTAGAGTTGGGTTTGATTGGACATGGAATTATTAAACAAATAAAATGATATATAATTGAATAGCATCATGAAGGAATAAAATTAATCAATATGTTTGTCGTATATCTTTCATATGAATGAAACATATTACTATCTTACTGTCTGATCTAATTTGTGTTTAAAATATTTCACTATATATTCTATACTACACAATTTAAAGCGATGTTTGTGTTTTGTTCATATTTTTTGGTTGCATAATGAAATGCCAACAACTTTTCAAGACTCCAATTGTTGTTGTGGAAGACAACTAATAATCTCCAAACTGATCAAAGAAAAATGTGGCGGTAAGAAGACCAAGCATATGATATAAAAAATACTCCCCTGGTCACATTTATAAGCAACTTTTGCTTTTTCAAGTTCGGATACATCATTTATTTAATAAATTTGAAAAAGTAAATTTTGCTTATAAATGTAACCGGAGAAAGCATCAACTTAATTTCTGCCAAAATGACAAGCTCTAGCTACAATGTATCACATGATAATTGTTAAGTTTATCCACTTAAATTATCAGATCTATTTTATTCTCCCTGCAGATGTGAAGACTTCATTCCTGAGTATTATATACGTATATTTGCTCGTGTTCGTTGAGCCTTACAGTTTCAAATCATCCCAATTAACTCTAGACCCAACTCATCTAAACTTTTATCCATAAAAATAAACTATTTTCTTCCCCACAAAAAAACCATTTACCATTCACACTAGCCTTTTTCTGTTTGTTCTGCTTATACGCAAATTAATGATTTCTAGTTCAGTAGAAACTTTTGCTTCTCATATGGATTTCCTTCCAAGTGCTGGCATGGACCATCTGAACCTATGTTCATCTTTCCCTTCATATCAACTAACTATATAGACTTAAATCTCATCCCTTTGGATCCATTAACACATAATGTTAATAACACAACCAATCCTTTTTGTTCAAACCATTCTTCGGTCTCCTCGTCACCTTTTACCTTCAATTCAATCCTTACTTTTCAGTTTCATCACCACCTCTCTAAAGTTTTTTAACCTCTGCTAGTATCTTTCTTGCTTTGATGAGAGGTCATGAATAACACACTCAATGACACACTCAGTGAACAAAGTTGGATTATACACAAATATAGGTTCTATATTTTACGCAATCATCAATTTGAACTCTCAGTTCAAGATCAATAACTAATGTTCTAACCTTGTATTTTAGGTCTAATTTACAACAAAAAAAAACACTGAACGTAGATTTTCCAATCTTGATCTAACTGTTCAGATTGTGAGATTGAGTTAAATATGTGATTCCTAATAGTACATAATCTGAATTTGATTAAGCACAGTGCCACATTTTATGGGTGCATGCTCCATAGACTTAACGATCTACCATATGGATAAGTTGATACATGAAAAACAATATCAATAATCTTAATATTTTCTCATAAGGTTGAAATGACTATTCAAGGTAAATGTTGATGTAATGTTTTATAACAAACAATGTAATTATCTATAAAACACTGACATAGTACAAAGTACGAACACAGAACATGACAATGACATGTCCACATCAGTCATAGTTTGAGATAATAAATTGAATGTAATAACATGTGTATGTGTCATTTCAGCGTCTGCCAACACGTGTCGGACATTGAACACGTCATTAGTCAATAGTGTTATTGCCACAGAGGTAATCATCCATTACAATATAAAATTTTGTATGTCAGTTTCTTTTTCATTAATTTTCTAATCATCTAATCATTGGACAATACTACTATGAAGAAAAAATTAAGGATACAGACAATCGGGAACCATTAATTTCTGATCTATACACATTCGGACCATATGTGCATTTCCTACAATCTTAGCTAAAGCAGTTAAAAGTTCACACGACTCATTTCCCTACAAGACAAATTCTGAACAGAAGGCCCCAACAAGTTGATGACAGTAAGGTAAACGTAGATGTAATATGTTTATGGAAAATGCTAACAAAAGTGTCCCTAGGACAATTGTTAAGGAGACAAATATAGTAAAAATATCATGGAACTTGTGTAGTCAACCTCATAAAAGTATAAAAACAATGTTTTTCTCAATACAAATTTACCTTTTTTGTTTCCTTAACAAGTGCCCGAGGGGTATTAGTTAGCATGGGCCTATTTGTATAGCATAAACAATGTAAATATATACAGTATCCATTTAAATATTAAACTTGTACAGTTTCTTTTCTTTATGGGAAATGTTAACGAGTGCCCCCAGACACTCTTTAAGACCCATAAGTAGTAAGTATTTAAAAAATGCATGTAATCATTGCCTTAGAAATCGAAATATTTGACTTTTTTAAAGAATAATTGCTTATTTTGGAATGCTTAAAGAGTGCCCCGGGGGCACTCGTTAACAAGACCCTTTCTTTATTTTCCTAATCCTGCAATTGTTGAACCCTTTACCTAATCATGTAATCATTGGACCCCAACTGTGAAGTGAAAATAAAAAAAATACATGAAGTCAGGGATCATTAAATTATGATCTATCACATTTTGTCCATATGTATATTAGTACCAGTACTATCTTAGTTATAGCAATTAAAAAGTTTACCAAACCCATTTCCCAACAAGACTAATCATGAACAGAAGGCCCCACCAAATGAAACGTGATGTATTGTTTAAACAATCCTTCTGCTTAGTTCATTGGCTGGGTGGGCAGCAGCAGATGGTATGTGGCTTCCACCAACGAAGTTTGATGGCAATGTTAAAACTAGGGCCATGAACAAAAAGCAGAACAAAGTTAATGCACATTAAGTTTTTGAAACTATGATAAATTATCATTTTTGTAACTTGAATCATATGGTGGGAACAATGCCAATCATAACAAATCTCATTGCATTTGCTTTCAGAAATGAAAAAAAAAATACAAACTCTGTATTCCAAATAAGTTGTTCCTATGTAAAAGACATTCAATTCTAGTAAGGAAGGTTATACATATATTCAAGAACACATGTAATTCTTGAATGGAAGCAAATTGATTTGTACAACTACCATTTGGTAGTCAACAAACATTTTGTTTGAGGGGAAGGAAATTCCTTCCTTTGTTTATATATAAGAATCCTCTTTAACTATTATCATAGGACTAAACATTTCAGGGAAAATACAAGTCTAATCAAATCTTCCTTCGCTTAGTAAAATACAAGTCTAATCATATCTTAAACAAAGGTAATCAATCAGCTTTAATCTACTAAACATTCCAGGGAAAACACAAATGCTAGATGAAGCAAATATTTTGGTTCAATTTAACGTAAATCTATTACTCAAAGGAATCTCACAAGACTGAGAACCACAAAAACTTTAAAAAGAAATACCTCAGAAACTGTTTGATCTTTAAACCATCCCTACCCCTAGTTCTCTTTTTGAAATTGGATCAGTTCTTAGCCTTGAGAGAGTTATTCTCCTTGATCCTAACTCGATTATCAAGCTTAACATAGCGTTTAAGATCTTCATAAGGGAGTGTATCGATCTCCTTCCTACGCAACTCACTTAGTGCAGGACGTTTATCAAGCAGATGCCACAACCAGTCAGGGTATTCAGAGTCAGGCAGGATTTTTGGATCGGCTCCTTCCTTGAGAATGTTGCCACCTACAACGGTACTTGCCTTGACTTCTTTGCTGAGAGAGGACTCTTTTGGTCCATCAGCAGATGCACCCCCTTTCCCTTTCTTTGCTTTCCCAGTTGCAAAAGTTCGCTGATATGCGACCCCAATTGCCTCATTGGTGCTAATGAGAATGCTTCTAACAGATCTTACATGATTCATTGCCATGAGTTTCTTCTGAAACACAAGTTTATATCACTTCAGTAAAGAACACAAACTAAACAGCAAAACTTGGTACAAGTAAAGATTAAGGTCTACAAAAATAAAAAATGGTCTGCGAACAAAACTTCAGCCTCAATATTGTCAAGTTTTTTTACATCACTGTGACTATAATTCCATCGCAGCCATAATTTTTGCAATTTTCCACAGTATAAGTGGCTATGGACACGAGTAAAACTGAGAGAAACTGGAAGAGTTTAACGCAGAAGTTCCAGAGTTCAAACTTTTGAAACTAACATAATCACCAACGTGTCGTTTTGTACATATTTTCTAAGAACCAACCATTTTTATGTACTAGAAGAACGATTGGTAACCTAAGAGACACTGGAAGAGTTTAAGCAAGAGTTTAAAGTTCGAACTCTCGAATCTAACATAATCACTAACTTACTAACATTTGTATTTACAAAAGACGTTTAACAAAACACAGCATACATATTTTCTAAGAACAAACATTTTTTTAGTATTTACGAAAGACGTTTAACAAAACATAGCATACATATTGTCTAAGAACAAACGTTTTTTTATAAACCATAGTTAAAATGACTTCTTTGAGGCGTGGTTCGCAATTTTCCACAATATAAGAAAATGCAGACGCAATTTTCAGCTTATGTATCTCTTCCACTATCTACAGCTATGTAGCACCAACACTTCGGACATTGACACGTGAGATTTTATTCAATCACTATCATTTTATTAAACTATTATCAATGTCTGTGTGTCAGTGTTTGTAAGTTGTCGGTGTCAATGACTCAAAAAAGTGACTACGGATGCGAGTAAAACCTTGACGTACACTTCAATAGTGCCTATGGATCTCTTCTACTATCTAAAGCTACGTAGCACCAACACTTCGAATTAAAGTGTCGGTCTACTGATACACCAACACGAAACTGACACATGTCATTCTATTCACTCACTTTCATTTATTAAACTATTATCAACGTCTACATGTCAGTGTTGTGTAAGCTGTCGGTGTCTATGACTTATAAAAGCGACTACGGACGCACAAGTAAAACCTATAAGTACACTTCAATACTCAATAGTGCATATGTATCTCTTCCAATGTCAATATCTATGTAGCACAAACACTTCAAATTAAAGAAGTGTCTGTTGTCGACAAGGTGTTATGTCACTCTACGACACTGAGACATGTGATTCTATTCAATCACATTCATTTTATTAAATTATTATTAGTGTCTATGTGTCAGTGTTGTGTAAGTTGTCAATGTCTATGATTCATAAAAGTGACTACGGATGAGAGTAAAACCTTGACATACACTTACTTCAATACTGCATATGTTTCTTATTCAGATTGAACAAGTGTCTGGTGTCCCACACATGTCATGTCAGTCTCTGACGCTAACACGCCAACATGAAACTAACACGTGATTCTAGATTCTATTCAATCACTTTCACTTCATTAAATTATTATCCGTGTCTACGTGTCAATGTTGTGTAAGTGAACTAAGGGTTACTCAGAAATCTAAATTCAACACCTCGACTGGCTTAGATTTCAGATATAAACTAAATAAATAAAATGCAGCATACCAATTTGATTTTCAACTTTTCACTATTCAAATTCAAACCTCCTGAAGAATTTAAATAAAAATAAAAAATACGAATATCTAGAGCTTATGGAATCGCTGTGGAATCACTTCCTGCCGCTGAGCGCGGCAGAGTGGAAGGAAAATTCGAAAAGAAAAGAAAACAAAGGGATCTTTCTCACCGTTTGTGGCGGCCGACGATTAACTCCGGCTGCTTTTCAAATCAGTGCTGCGGCGCCAGCTCCTTCTTCAAGTGGTTTCTGATACAACTAGTGCAAAATGACAGTGGCTGCGGCATTTTGTTGAGTTTTTGTTATAGGGTTTTTAATTTAATTAAAATAGAAAAATGACATCAGTGTAATAAAAATAAATAAATAACTTCATTGCAATTTTGATCCTCTATTTTAATATCGTCTATATGTTTTAAATTTGTTGGTTTTGATAATCGTATGTTTTAAATGATATAATATATGATTTGATACGAAAAATATCAACATTAATAAAATTGAAAATATTTCCAAACAGTTTAAAAAAATTGAAAAAAATTCTTTAAAAATATAATTTAAAACATGTCATATCATCATATTTTTTATTAGATAACTAAATATTTTATTGGGTCAACCCGGAAAAACCCATCCAAAAAAATGGGTTGGGTAATTGGGTGGATATGGTTTCTAAAAATGGAAAACCAATAAAAATAAATGGATTTCGGGTCAAACCAGACCCAAACCCAAAAAACCTACTTACCTAATAATGTTAATATTTTTTATCTTTATTTTCTTAAGGTAGAAGAAAGTTATATATATATTTTTTTGGTCAAGAGTTATATTTTCAAACATACACATTGTACCTTATATATTGAAAATCAAAACATACAAGAGTTACAAATTAATATGTTGCACTTTTTGGTTATTTTGATACTAATGCAATTTTATGTCATACAACTTTAATTTGTCGCAAGTATTTTATGCTGAAGTTTATTATTTGATATTCTATGATGCATAAAATTATAGTAAAATAAGTTAAACATTTTTTTTAAGAGAATTAAAAAGTAGAGTACTATTTTAAAACAAAATTATAAGCACTTGTCATTTAGTCATTTAACATTAAAAAAAATAGAAAAATAAGTTGGGTAACCCATTACCAAATCCAACCCAACCCAAAAATTAGTGGGTTTGCCCAAACCCACACAATAGTATAACAGGTGGTTATTTTACCTCACCCAAACCAAAGTACCCTATTTGGTTTGGTTTTGGGTTTGGCCAAACCCAACCCAAACCCACTCACGAACACCCCTAAAAACTGCAATTGACATTTGGTTATTATGTTTTAGAAAGTGTAGTTGGGCACAAGGTCAAGCAATAAGGTGGTTGTCGATTAAATTGGCATGATTGTCAATTTAAAGGTAAGGTGGAATATTGAAAATGGAAATAAATGTACCATTTTCAATCAAGGTGGAGATTGTTGGTGTTGGTTGAAAATATACATATTTAAGAAGTCTCACATCGTTTAGAATTGAAAAGAAAGGAGACCAAGACAATATATATATATGTATGTAAGCATGAGGTGAAAGTGGGGCAAATTAGGGTTTACTAAAAGATGAGATCTTTAGGAAATCGAAGGTCAATGATTGGTTACTTTTTAGATAGAAACTAGGGTTAGGAAACACCTTGAGGTCGGGTAAATTGTAGAAATTAGGGTTTGTTTTTAGAAAACATGTTGAAGACCAATTTCTTGTAACTCTTGTATCTCTTTGTAAAAAAAATTCTTTAATAGTGAATTAGAGAGATCTATCTCCTTCAGACGTAGGTCAAATTTGGTCCAAACTGGATGAACAAATATTGTCGTGTTTATCTTATTCTCCTTTATCTTATTTTATTGTTTGTGATCACTTTGATTTTGATTGCTACTAATTTTGCTCCACACAACAAAGTATAGATGTGAGCTTTGATCCGAATTCACAAGATAGATATTAGTATTATATTAACAAAAAAAATAAATTAAGGAATAGACCATATATTAATCCTTGTTAACTAAGGAATAGACCATATATAAATAAATGGGTAAATGAAATGGAGATCCTTGGTCACCCTGCAGTTGGAGGGTTTGTAAATCATGGTGGGTGGAATTCAATAGTAGAAGCTGTATGGCATGGGAAGCCTATTCTATCATGGGCTCATGATGGGGATCAAAAGATAGCATCAGAAGTAGTGAAAATGAGTGGGGTGGGGGTTTGGCCTGAGGAGTGGGGGTGGGGTAAGCAAAATGTAGTGAAAGGTGAAGAGATTTCAAAGGTAATTAGAGAGATGATGAGTAGTGAGTTTTTGAGGATCAAAGCTGGGAAAATGATGGAGGTAGCTAGAAAGGCTGCTAGTGTTGGTGGGAGTATTGAGGTTGTGATTAAGAAACTCATTGAGGAATGGAAAATGAATGTTCAAGGCATATAATAGAAGAAAAGTAGGGACTACATGCATTCACGTATTTGGAATATCGATGGTCGTTCGATCAAGATCAAACTAATCAAGTTTGATATTTTGAATTATAAAATAAAAACACCAAACTTGAATTTAGATCATCTGATCTTAATAGAACAGCCACCAATGTCTTGATTGCTGAATGCAGGGAATCACACTTAAAAAAATAAATAGCAACACTCGCTCTAATCCTCTTTTCAACACTAAAACTTTTAATTTAGTGAACTACATATAAGTCCCAACACTATGCGGGATCCGTTTTCAAAATGATGGACGTATATGAACTTTATCCGATCAAAGATATGATATTGAAAAAAGAGTATTAGGGTGAGTGTTGTTTGCACATGTCTCCTCTATCTTTAATTAGTTTATGGTCTATTTTTAGTTTGGTATCTTAAGTCTATGTTTTCTTGACTGTTTAATGCTGTTTAGTTAATTGTTAGTTAGTTACTTAACTAGCAATGCGTTTATTTTAATGGGAGTTAACTAAATAAAATTAGTCATGATGCAACATGAATCAATCAAGCAGATGAACCAATTTTACCTGGTTTTCCCCTAGCATTTTTCATTAAGAATGCAATTTTCACTTTCAAGAAGTAATAGATGACAATAAAAAGTTACGAATAATATGTTATTCTTCCATATTTGTCCCTTGACTCTTCATCGACAAATATCCATCATTCTTTTCATGACAAATTGGTACATTTCTCCCCTACTATACTTTTTACCATCTATCAATTACTAAAATGAAGGTAGATAAAATAAGCACGTGAGCAATTAAGTGTACAAACATTAGTAGATTGAGTGAGCCACACCGTCTCACTTTGTATGGTCCCAAGACCAACTATATAGTGGTGTTTATGTTATTTCTAAAAATAAGAAAGAAAAAAAGATTTTATATTTCGGTAGTATTTGTCTCTTTGCAGTGTATGCGGAAGTACTATGCACACTGGCGGATCTTGACTAAAAATGTGGGGGGTGCCAAATAATTGTAACTTATATATACAAGTTGTTTCATAAATTAGACACAAATTGTTATGTGTTGCAGTGGTTTGCGAAGCATAAAACTACCTCAAGAGCAATGGTTCAAGTCCTACCAAGAAATTTTTTGTGGATAAAAATAAAAATGCATCATAAAAATGCAAGAAAAGGAGTCGAACCCACGATCTCTGGAAGTAAATCACCTTCGGTTTCCTTCTGGGGGAGCCATGGCTACCAAGGACTCTTGATCTTGTGACTAAAGACTTTCTCTTATTAACTATTGGAGTAAGCTAAATAATATGAAGGAAACTAGATTGGGAAGAAAGTAAACTATTGGAGTGAGCTAAATAATATGAAGGAAACTAGATTGGGAAGAAAGTAATACATTCAGAAGTTAAGGTGATATTTTGGAGAAAAATATATTTTTGATATAATTTAATTTTAGATGGTTATTTACATTTGGTTTATATCAATATTATTATTTTGATGATAAATTTAGAGAATTTTTTAAATGAAAGTATTTTACAAAGTATTTAAAAAGATGGAATTAAACTAAGGGATTGAATTCAAGTGATTAATGAGTTACAATAAAAAACAGATATCGTTTAGGAAAATCCAAATTCACCCATTTTTCCTAATGATTACATATGCGAAACAGTGAAAAACAATGTTATTAATTTATGGGCTAGAGATGGAGTGAAAGAAGAAAAAAAAGAATAGTTGACTTTTCCATGTGAGGCTATCACTATATATTTTGATTGAAAATGATAATTATTGGCACCATGACATTCACGTGGAATTTATCTAATATTATCTTTTCCTTCCAATCCAATAATGTATTTTTTATATTTTTTTTGGTTGAGATCTTGTTTAGTAGTATTCACAAGGACCCAAGCTGTACAATATTCATTGAGGCAAAGTAAATCTGGTGTGGTGATCTATACAGTTATGAGATAAAGGCAGCCCGGTGCACCGTATACGTAGAGTCTGGGAAGGGATCCCATTTTACCCTATCATTTTACACAAAAGACTGTTTTTATGACTTGAACTCGCGATCTTTCAGTTACGTGACAACAACAACTTTACCGTTGCATCAAGACCCTCCTTCTACATACAATTATGAGTATATTAAAAAAAAGACAGCGGACCTGTCCATATCAGGCTGTCACTAATCTTATGCTAATATTCATAATTTACTGACGAATGACATTCACGGAATTTAACTATATTATCTTTTGCTTTAAATTCAATGTATTTTTGTTTATTGATATCTTGTTTAATAGTGTACATAAGGACCCAAGCTATAATATTCATTGAACTTTAGCAAATCTGCTGATTAACATAGTTATGGCATACATGAATGTTCTTCTTATGAATTCTTTTTTGCTTATTCTTAGCTCAATGACTATCATTGAAGCTGCTACCATATTCTCCGACGGTATTAGTCTGCCCCTCAACCGGAGTAGTTTTCCAGACGGTTTCATTTTTGGGACAGCTTCATCAGCTTATCAGGTACTCCAAATTTTTCAATAATCTTATGCTTAATTGTGTATATAAAATATGTTTAAGTCTTAATTGCGAGTAAATTGTGAATCACCGCTGCGCTACAATGTTATAGCGCTACTATAGCCACTATTTATCGACACTTTGTACTAAATAACATATCGTGAAACAATAGCAATTTTTCAAATTTCGCCAAGGTATGTAGCTCCACTATATCTGCTATTTGACAACACTACTTTGACTCATTGGTGTTCGGCAACTTACCGTGTGTCCAAACCATCTGTATGATTGGTCTTAATGTATGTTAGACTCCCCTATTTCAAATATGTTTCAATATTAGCTATGATATCTTTGCACAAATAAAATTTGGTATATATATTTTTGAACAACAATTTTTGTAGTATGAAGGTGCAGCAAATGTTGGTGGCAGAGGACCAAGTATATGGGATACTTACACTCATAATTATCCAGGTTACACAAACAAACACACTCATAAGTGGCCTTCAAATTTTAAATAGCCTCATGTGCAAGGTTATAATTTTTAATCGAAATGCAATGCAAGATTGAATTAGATTTACAAATTTATTTAGTCAATATAAATTATCATATTTATTCAAGATGTCTCCAGTTATAGACTGTAATGTACATATTTCTGCTGCCAGAAAGAATACTGGGCAGAAGTAATGGAGATGTAGCCAACGATGAATATCATCGTTATAAGGTGAAATACTAAGATCTGACACAACTATTTTAAAATGAATCTAAATCATAATAAAGATTCTTCTCTAAACTTTATTGTAAATGCAGGAAGATGTTGAGATCATGAAGGACATGAACATGGATGCTTACAGATTCTCAATCTCTTGGTCGAGAATATTGCCAAGTAAAAAACAGTAAATTAGAAACTTTGTTAATTTAGTTTTCCTTAATCATTCTAATAAAAAAAGTATATATTATGCAAATGAGTGACTGTTTTATTTAAATGTTAGATTGCTTGGCTTATTTCAGAAGGAAAGGCTAGTAGAGGTGTGAACAAGGAAGGAATCAATTATTACAACAATCTTATTAATGAACTTCTAGACAAAGGTAAAATCTTCATATAATTGCTTAATTCTGATTTTACTAATTTCTGTCGAAAACTTAGCTACTTTAGTTTCACTGCATTTGTCACTGCAGGCCTTCAGCCCTTTGTGACCCTTTTTCATTGGGACCTTCCTCAGACACTCGATGAAGAATATGGCGGATTTTTAAGCCTTAATATAGTGTATTTCACATACCTTATAACTGATAATAATCGAACAATATTTGTCGATGATAATTGATCATATGAATCTACTATCATCATTTTTTCTTATATTTTTCGATATATATGTAGGAATGATTTCCGAGACTATGCAGAGCTTTGTTTTAAGGAATTCGGAGATAGGGTGAAGCATTGGATCACATTGAACGAGCCATGGACGTTAAGTAAATACGGTTATGCTGATGGAAGGTCAGCACCTGGACGATGTTCACCCTGGCATGACCAAAATTGCATCGGTGGTGATTCAGCCACTGAACCCTATATCGTGGCTCATAATCAGTTACTTGCTCATGCAACTGCTGTCAAAGTTTACAAAGCCAAATATCAGGTTTTGCTTTATATACACTCTTTTTTCGAACCAAAAATGTAAGAATTTCCATAATTTATTACCTAAAATTAATTCCTTCATCACTAGGTATCTCAAAAGGGCTCTATAGGGATAACACTATCGTGTGACTGGATGGTTCCGCTCCATGATACAGAATCAGATATTCGTGCGACAGAAAGAGCCGTTGATTTCATACTTGGATGGTAAAGAGCTTCATCAACCTAAATTTATATCTAAAACTCAACAAATGGGCCGACTATATGCTAGTGTATAAAATGATTTGCCATATCAATATCAAACCTATCTCGACTTGCAAAATGACGGTCCTTACATTAATCAAAAGACATAATTTGAAGAATATATTTTAGGTTTATGGAGCCATTGACAACAGGAGATTATCCAAGTTCTATGCGGTCATTGGTCGGAAGCAGATTACCAAAATTCTCTAAACATGAAGTCAAGCTTGTAAAAGGGTCCTTTGATTTCATCGGATTAAACTATTACACTTCAAATTATGCTACTGATGCACCTGAATTAAGTGAATCAAGGCCTAGCTTGCTCACAGATTCTCAAGTCATTACTACAAGTATGTATTTTATTCACTATCTTAAAATCGAACGATGATAGAGTATTATATGTCATCCATTGATGGTCCTTAGTCGATCTCACTTAATAGCATACGACTTAGAGTATTATGTTAACAATCGATTATTGCGATCATCAATCATTTTTGTTTTGACAGGTGAACGTAATGGAATACCTATTGGTCCAAAGGTAAGCATGTGAATAATTTAATTGCTACCATTGTTTCATTTCGATTAGTTTCTTTTTTGTTTGATGAAAAGAGGTAACCTGTGTATACATGCAGACTTCTTCAATATGGATGTCCATTTATCCAAAGGGAATTCATGACCTGTTACTCTACACTAAAACAAAGTACAACAATCCTTTGATATACATCACTGAAAATGGTAAAACACCAATTATTTTTTATTTTCAAACTAACATGTCAATATTCATCCATAAAGATTATATGTTGATGCAAATTTAGTTATACTTAACGTAAAACTAATGCTTCATATTAAAGATGTATCTGGTGTTCGACAAGTGCCAATAAATATATGTAGTTGCATTTAATTACTTCTATTTTCTTAAATTATTATTGATGGTTACGTATCAGTCTCAATATCTACGTCAATGCTTGACATGTTTATATTAAAGTTGAAGGGGTTCATTTTTTTTATGTTATAGTGGTTGTTTCCTTATGACAATTTTTTTTATGAGAAATAATTTATTAAATTATGTATAGGTATAGATGAGCTCAATGATCCAACACTCTCACTCGAAGAAGCCCTTGCAGATACGGCCAGGATTGATTACTTTTATAATCATCTCTATTATCTTAAATCTGCAATCAAGTATGTGATATGAAGTAAAAAGAAACATATTTTTTAGTTATTCTATTGTATATATTAGTTGTAAGGTATGCTTAACATTTGTTTTCACTATTTGAATTTTTCAGGGATGGTGTGAATGTAAAAGGATATTTTGCATGGTCATTGCTCGACAACTTTGAATGGACATTAGGCTATAGAGTGAGGACTGGAATAAACTTTGTAGATTATAAAAATGGTCTCAAAAGATATCCAAAAATGTCAGCCATATGGTTTAGAAATTTCCTACAAAAGAAAAAAGTTAGCTATGGTGATTTGCGCTAAGATAGTCGACTTCATTAATCATGTGTGGCTTAAATATGATTGCAATGAGCAATATTGTTCCATGATACTTTTGGTATAATGTACAATACATACATTATCTCAAGATATAAGTTTTTTTTTGAAAGAATCTCAAGATATATGACAAGATTTTAAATGGATTTAATGATAATTGATTGTAAACAGGGTTTCCACCGAGAGCATCACGACCTGCATATTTCATGTTTGCAGTCAAATAAGAGATCTAATGGCTACGACTCATTCGCAACATCTTCATGATTCTTGTTCTCGCCATAGTTTTAAAACCCGGCTCGAACCGATCGGTTGAATCGGGAACCAGACACTTGACCGGTCGAGCCAAGTATTGGATCAGAAATGCTATTAAACCGGTGTGAATCGGTCAAATTCGGTAAAAAACCGGTGACCCAACGGTTTTTGAAAACTGGCTGAGTCAATGAACCGCGCTTATAATATTTTTATAAAATATCTTAAAATTTGTATGGGCAGGACTTGAACACACGACCAACAACTACCAAGGCAGAAAGCTTAACTAATACACCACATACTTTTTTGTGATATTTGTTACTTTTTATTTATTATATTTTAATGTTCCCCAAAACAAACCTTAAGCATTGCTCCCATGAATCAAGTTTTTAATTTAACTCATAATAAAACTTAATTTAACTCTATTTTAAATTATAATAAACCATTAACTCTATTCAAGTTGTAAAATACATACTTTTTTAATATTGTTTTTTTTGGAAAGAATACTTTTTTTTAATATTGTTGTTTCTCTCTAAATATATATTTTTAATATTCATTTAAATATGGTATGCATTTGTGTAGGTATGAAATGTGCATATAAAATGATTAATTCTGATGATTTTGACAATTGGTAGGTTTTATGATTTTTTTTATTTTTAGTTTTTGAGATTGAGTTATTAGTTTAATCTGATCCAGCTCAGTTTAATACAGGTACACATTTTTTATTTTTATATAGACCAGGTTAAACATCCGAGTTATCCGGTTTAATCCGGTTCAGTCATGCAGTTCGACCAATGACTCAATGGTTCGACCAGTGACCCAGTATCCCTACGAGTCAATGATCGAGCCGAGTTTTAAAACTATGGTTCTCGCTATATTAAAAAAAACTTAAAAGAGCAAAGACTTTGTTATGAATTACTACCATCTTCAAGTTTTTTTTTGAAATGGCAAAATTTATTTTTGACAGCATAATGCAAGGAGCATTAAAACCGCGCAAAAGCAAAACAATTAATACAAACAACGGCACCACATATAGACGGAATGCCGAACCTCACACACCCCACCCAAAACTCCAAATAGTGATGCGGAAGTATACATGCTACACAACCACACACATACCACAACCTCACCACCTAAGCAATGAAACCAACAACAAAAGAGCCAAAACAGATCCCACCAAAACAGAAAACAGTAGGTGCTAAACCCCCAAAGAGCACAGAATAGCAGCACGCCACTCCAAGAGCAAAACCCCACACAACCAATGCGCCAAAACCTTCTACACACCACCAGCGCGCCTACCAGACCTTCTGTTCCAAAGCCAAAACAGCAAGGGATTCACCAGTAGACTACACCAACAGCCCAACAGAAAAAACCAGAACCGACCACCTGCTAAAACAGCAACTAGGCACGCAGCCTTACCCTATCAAGGCAAGATGAGGGATTCCAACACCACTCATAGAAAAGGAAAACAAGAATATTCATACGATGCAACCTCCACCGCCAAGCACCTTAATTTCCTCCACTAACTCCTCCACATCATAGTTAGACTCCTTGAAGATTTTGTCGTTCCTAGCTTTCCACAACACCCATATGGTAGTGTTCCAACCCCTTCTACTCCAACACTCTCAATGAACAAAAAGGAGGTTGGCTCTCTAGCAAAAACAACCATATGAAGCACCTCAATAAATAAATATATTAATAATAAAGGAATGAAGAATAGAATCTAAGAGGGGGTGAATTCAGTTATTTTAGTAGTGTCTAGGTTCTTTTTATTTTTTCGGAAAATTATGATGAAAATATAAAGGATATGCTGAAAAATAAAGAGAGTAGGGAAGAGAAAAGAAAACACAGTGTATTGGTTCCTCTTCTAACCTAAGGGTAGTCCAGTCCTCTCACACCCCGTAAAGGATTTTTACTATGTCGGAATCTTTGTTACAAATCAAGCCTCACTCCAAGGCCTCTCTAACAATCTTCCTAACAATGACAAGATAGCATCCCACAATCTTTACAACATAAATCTTCACTAAACCCTATGATAAAATTCTCACAAACAAACAAGATAACACTCTACTATCTTTAGCAAGAATTCCCACCAAACACTATGAAAATCTTACAAGCAATGGTTGAAGAAAATATTGTATAACCTTATCATATCAATATCACTTTCAAATGAATATAACTTAATGCTTCGAAACCTTTTTGGATATGAAAATATAATCAAGGTTTCACAAAATGGAAGTTTGAAAGTTTAAGTGATAAAGTGATATTTGATCTTTAGATTTTTGAATATGAAAGTTAGTTGATGTCGTATTGATCTGAAATATATTTATAGAGGCTTAAGAAAATGTCCTTGAAGCAAGACATCAGTTCCATGGGGCTCACATGACCATTACTGATCATATGAATCGCGCCTGTTCATGAAAAAACATATACGTGGTAACCAATTACAACATTTAGGTAATCGATTACCACATTCCAACGTGCCAAAATTTGAAATTTTTGACTTCGTAATCGATTACATATATGTGGTAATCGATTACACATATGTTAATCGATAACTTGATGTTGAAAATCAGTTTTTTGCCATTTTTCAAAGCTTGCATGTTGACTCTTATAGTTGACTTAGCAAATGATTTGTGATTAAGTTCAAATAAATTTCTGAAAATTCTAAGTTATATAGATGTTGAAAGTAATAGATCAAATATAAAGACCATACAATGATTCACACTATATATTCTAAAAGACTTCATCTTCATCTTATCTTCATCTTGTGTCTCCATAGTTTTTCTTCTTTTGTTATTATCAAAACCTAGCCAAGTTTAAGAAGGAAATCTTCTTCACATGATTTCCCTCTCAAAACATACAAGAAACCGGAAAGCAAATACAAGAAATATAATAAGGGTCGAAATTAAGAATTTACTTCAATTTTTAATGCATTGATACACAAATGTTTATAGAAATTTACTATTTAAGGTACTTAAAAGTGTCTCAAGAACATTCGTTAGCATTTTTCATAAAATAGATCCAATTGATTTGCTGAGTACTCCAAAGGCACCACAAAAGGAAATGAAGAGAAGAAAAAGCAAGCATCACCAAAGAAGAGCACACCAGCTAAAGAATAAGTCAATTCCTTTGTCACAAACATTTTCAATAACTAACATAGAAGTCGAGAATCATTATACTGGATCAACAACAATCATACAAATGAAGTTGATACCACATCTTTAGTTAAAAAGTTTAAGGCATTGAGTTTATGAATCCTCTTTTTTATATATTGTTTAACATTCACTTTTCAATCCAACATAGAGCTTTTCACGCTAGTTATATAACAATCTCTCCCTCAACAACGTGGAACTTCTCATGCTAACTACATAACAATCTCTCCCTCAAGTGTGAGTTCATCCATTCATATAAATATATGATCCCTTCAAATAAAAAGCTTTTTCATCTACATATACTTGCACTGCGCTGCGACTGCATTAATAGGATGCATGCCTAACCACCATTTTCAGGAAGGGTTTGAACACAAGGAGCTGATCCATTTTGTAACCATTGACTCTAATACCACAGTTGACTCTAATACCAATTCTGAAACATGGGAAGTCCGGGAAGCACGGGGCGCATCAACAAGTCAATGTTCCATGACCACGAGAAAGGGAGACACCACATCTCCAAACAAAACCTTGAGAAAATGGAAATATGAGTCATCCTTTTTATAAATGCAAACATTAAACCTATTCATAATCAATGTATAATTTATCACTCACACTTGAACCCAACAACTTTTCTAAAGTTGTCTATATAGAAGGTAATAAACCGGATGTCTCATATCCAACTAAAAGAAAACAACAAAGTTAGATAAAACATATAAATTGATATAATCTCATAAGTCAACACTCCTATCATATTTGTAAATTGTGAGACGTTATAAATAGTCTGATAAATTCAAGAAAAGATTATGCCAGCTTTTATAAGTCCCAATTCTTTATTTTGCACGTTATGCGTTTTTTTCTTTTATAAAAATTGCAAGGTATCTCTTTCCCATGTGATATTATATTTTGTCAAAATAAAAAGCTACGAGAAATATTATAGATCATCCACTCGGAAAAAGGAAGAAGATAATAGATTATACATAATGACATGATGTAGATTATATAATTTAATATATGGCGGTGATCTTTTTGAGATCTGCCAACGGTTAAATGGGGTCAAAGAAAGTGATGTTAATGTCATAACAAATCATGCACGTTTAATATTTTTCTTCTTCTAATTATTAAATCCCTTGGACTTTTGTCAAAAAACTAAATAGGGATCAAACTTTTTTTAAGAACCTAAATGGAAAATATATTAAAATCCAAATCAGTTAAACACAAAATGACCCATTTGGGGTTCGTCTAGTGGTTGACTTGAAATCTTGGAGTTTGCTCCTCTCAAGGTCTCAGGTTCGATTCTCTCTGATGTCAATTTCGGTAGGCAAGTTCATACAGAGCTAAGCTCTGGCTTTAAATGGGGCCCTCGCAAGTGGGCGGTGGAATTGGTCCCCCTCAAATTAGTCGGTTCTTGAATCAGATACCGAGTTTTCAAAATAAATAAAAAAAGTTAAACACAAAATGTCCCTAATTGGAAACTGTGTACAACATCACAGTAACAAACACGGTAAAGACAGAAACCACAATTATCAAATGGTGTAACCTATACAAAGAGACGACAGAGACCGCTAATAATGAAAATAAAAAAAGAAACTCGGTTAATGTGTCTTTAGCCACCACCAAGAATGAAGTTTAATACTATCGAGAAGTTGATGCGTAGAAGACACGTTGTTGTTGAAAATTCTCGAGTTCCTCTCCTTTCAAATGACCCAAAGACATGCCAACCACACCAGCTGCAAGAGCGAATATCCTTCCTGAAAGCATGCGCGCCAAAAAATTGTTGTGCGTGACAACCATATTTGATTGAACAACGGTAGTTATACCCAACCAGTGATGAACGAGATGTCAAATGCGTGCTACCAAAGACGTCGCACTCCAAAAATAGATGATTGATCGTTTCCTCTTTCCTGCACCCGCCCGAACACAAAATCAAATCTGATGGAATGACTCCTTTTCGATTTAAGTTGTCCTTCGTGGATATTTTCTTATTAATTGTTCTTCAGGAAAAGAGTGACATCTTGAAAGGCACTACTTTGCTCCAAATTAAGTCTGAATTGTTGTCAACAAGAAGCCGATACGTAGCCGTGAGAATACGACAAACACCTTTTACCGAGCATCCTTCAACCGTGATATGTTTCCAAATCCATTTGTCATTTACGTTATCATGCAAAAAAATGTTATCAAGAAGCTATCAATTGTTTCTCCTCCCATGCAAATAGTCTTCTTCTCCACCTCCAACCCACCCGGTCAACCTCCCAACCATCCCTCCTCATCGCCGCAACAGAAACATCAGGATCCACACTTAGCTCAAACAAACGCCTAAACTGATCCCACAACACCCCTCCATCTAACCAAGGATCACTCCAAAAAGATGTATTTTGGATTAATCTTGAGCGTATGAAATTATATTTGTTTTTTATAAAAGATGAAATTAAATTTGTTTTGTATATAGAAATTGGGAAGTATTTTTGTTTCGTAATATGTTGTCCATTGTTAAACCTCGATCAATGTGTCCTCGTGAGCTTATCTCAGTTGGTAGTAGGGCTGGAAATGAGTCGAGTCGAATCAAACTTATCTGAGCTCGACTCAACTCGTTAAGAATTGGCTCGATTATAACCTCGGTTCAAGTTTGACACGAACTTTAAGTGTTATATATAATATATAATCGAGTCATCTTGTGAACCAAACGAGTCGAACTACATATAGCTCAAGTTCAACTCAATTAGTTGACGAACTTAATTTTCAGCTCAAGTTCGGCTCATTTGGTTCATGAACCAAGTTCAACGAATCAATTGTCGAATCGAATTACGAACTCTAATCGAGTTGGTTTGGTTCATTGCCAGCCCTAGTTGGTAAGAACAATGCATAATTTATGCAAGGTTCAGGGTTCAAACCCGAAAGAAAAAAAAACCTCTATCAATGTTGTGGAAAAAAAAAGAGTCAATCAACTATTAAGAGCTGTATCAATTTAAAAAGTGTCTCAAAACATGTTTTAACACGAAATTTATGATCAACTCCAATTTATATTTCGGCAACAAAATAAATGCAGGTGAAAGGATTCTCTCCCATGAGACTAGAGGAAGTTTAGTGCCCAGACCCCACCTTTCTTATTTTTTTTGGGTTTTTCTATCATGTGCAAATTTACACATGTTAAGAAGTTTAAAATAGAAATTTTGTATTGAAACTTGTACATTTAATATTAAATATAAAACTTTTGAATAAATAATTGTTGTTTTCCAAGAAAAAGTTACTATTATTAGTTGTTTTAACATGTGCAATGTTGCACATGTTAGACAAACCCTTTTTTTAATAATTAAAAAAGGAGTGGACTAGAGATTCCATCCAAGGAAAATGTCAAGGGAGAGAGTCTCATCAGGTATTTCCAATTTTGTCCTTGTACTTGAAATTGAGTATTTCAAGCATATATACTAATTTCATCATAAGTTAAAAAAATTAATTCAAGCATTGGTGATTGAATTTTACTTAAATTTGATATACCAATTTGAAGTTTTTGTTGCTTCTATACAAGACCGGAGGAAGTATTATACTAAGTATGTGTTTGCAGGGGCGGATCTCGACATTAAATATTAGTGGGGCTAAATTTTTTTGTTCATAACTAAATAATACTAAATATTTTAAAAATAGTTGTAACAACCAAAATAAAAAAAAATGTCAAAAAAAAAAATAATAAAAATATATATATTATATTATCCATTTGTTTAAAATGAACTAAAATTTCATCATTACTAATTGGTCAAAGGTTTGTACACCACATCAAAGATCAAAGGTAGTGCTCTTGTTTGTTTCCACAAGCTTTGCACAAAAAAAGTTAATATTTCTTAGGGTCCTAACTATTCAATATTTATGTATAAACCTTGACTATTACATAAGCTCATTCGACATTAAGCGTGCTTATGACCTCGAATAAAATTTTAAATTAGAACTAAGAAGCTACATCTTCGTATTGTTTATATTTCATTGAGATAATTAGTGCTATTAGTGTCTTTTCTTGTTAAATTAAAAACCTTACAATAAATAGCAAATTATAGGTTGACTACTGTTGTAGGTGTTTGAATTAGAAAGGAGGAGAAAGGAAAACGTGAGTGTTGGAATTGGCTGAGAGAAGAATGAGTGAGGGTGCTGGACTTGGGCTGGGTTTTTTGATCAATTTTTTTGTAAGAAAACATTGGGCAGGGCTCGTGTGGCTATTGCCACACCCTGCCTCAAACAAATCCGCCCCTGTGTGTTTGGTATACCGTTTGTACTCAAGAATCACGTTTAAACACATCTCCTAATGCAAATTTTAACATAAAAGCCAACTCTACAATTTGTGGCGATATATTTTTCTGTGTTTTAAGGCCTAGGACGCATATCCAAACAGGCCATAAGTTGGGATAATCTAGTTTGCATTTGGAACCTAATTCAACCATCTTTTGGAACCAACTTAAAAAGTCCTATCTATGGTAGTGAATGGGGTTTGCTCACTTTGTTAATCACATAACAGCCGACCACAACTAAAAAATTAGTCTCAAAGAAAATGTTCAAGGTGAATAAATGTGATGTCTGGGGTTCGAACCACAGTCCCTATATATATTATGTATTATTTTTATCAATTGAGATATGCTCACGAGAACGTACAAGAAAAATGTTATATTTAACCACTATGCGAAATGTTCTGTTTAGAAAATTACTACATTTTTCTTTTAGCTTTACTTTATACTAAATTAAGATGCTTTCATTATAAATAAAGTTATATCCTTGTCGTGATATATTTTGTTTATATTGACAAGAAAATTTAGTCTGACATTGGCATACCGTATCACGTTTATTATATAAATGAATACTGTATTTAATACATATTTTTATAATCTTTGCATTCCAATTATTGATCTTAACTATTCCTTAACTTCGGCTCTAATCACAAATGAGTTCCACTATATAATGGCCCAAGCTACACAATTTGCCTGAAATGAACAAATATACAAATTATAGTCATGGCACTAAATGTTCTTCTTCTCCAAGGAATCATTGTGATTCTTAGTTATGTGGCTATAATTGAAGCTACAATATTGTTAACTAATGATGATATTAACAATTCCCTCAATCGGAGTAGTTTCCCAGAAGGTTTTATTTTTGGAACAGCTTCATCAGCTTACCAGGTACTAATACTCCAAATATTTCAATGTTTTTCTACTTTGTATATGTAAGATAATAAATGAAAATATATCATACTAGAAAAAGTCAAATCAACGAAAATTTTCTGTCACCGACTCAATGAAATATTTTTAGTATGAAGGTGCAGCAAATGTTGGTGGAAGAGGACCAAGTATATGGGATACTTTCACACATAATTTTCCAGGTACTTTCCGTTTATGCATTATTTGTATTATGGATCATGATAACCGGTGCCCGAAACACTGGTTAAGGTAGTTAAAGAAAAACAAATTTTAAGTTGAAAACAATATTTTTTACACTTTTGAAAAATTGATTACAAGTTCTAATATAATACTACTATATTTGCTTTCTTAACAAGTGTCCCGAAAACAATAATTAACATTTTAAAAAGAGTTGCTTATGTTTCTTTTTGAAAGATGCATAAAATAAAGGAATAATGGTACTTATGGATTAGATTGGTGTTTGTTTTGAATTATTTCATTTAAAGAAATGGTACATCTGAACTCCTTTGACAGGTAATATAATTCTTTAATTCCTCATGATCCATGCTATAATTATAAAAATTGCAAGTGGTGTTCATAAAATAAACATACAAGTGGTTTACTTTTTAGCACCAAACTGGAGGAGTACGTATTTCATTCTAATCATATTATTTTTTGTTGAGAAAATTTCAATTTTTTTATTTCATTTTGTTTTTGAGTTAATGACAAACTCATACTCACATAAACACACTCGGAAAATTCCTACGTATTTATTTTCATATCACTAGATAGGTTCCTGCATAAAATCCGCATGACGATTCGCAGTACTTGATGAAATGAAAGGAAAAAAAAACACAATGACGCCAAATGATTTGGCGTCAATGAACTAAGACCCAAAATTCCGAAATAGCTCAATGTTGCCATTTCATTTGGAGTCATTGAATTAGAGACCTAAAAGTAGGACATTTTAATTTGGTATATATATTTTTAAACTAGATTACTTTCGTATATTTTTTTCAAAAAGAGGCTATTTGAAAAAATCCCCATCTTTTTAAGATACTAAATGCAGATAATCTTAAACTCACATCCTACTGCTAAACTTGTCAGGTAAAATAAAGGACAGAAGTAATGGAGATATAGCCGTTGATGAATACCATCGTTATAAGGTTCAGTATACTACCCTCCAACATGTCCATGATTCTTTAACTTGTGTGTTAATATTAATATAATAATACTATAATGATAATTATGCTATAGCATAATTGAGACATCACGTGATATAATACAGGAAGATGTTGAGCTCGTGAAAAACATCAACATGGATGCTTATAGATTTTCCATCTCTTGGTCCAGAATACTTCCAAGTAAGAAACTAGGGCTAAGAGACATTTTCTTTTAGAAACTTTTGAACATTTCCTTTCCATAAGAATATATTTATAGGTTATGCTGACATATGCCCTAAAATTTTCACAAATATTAAATATTTATTGTGAAAAAATCTAATTGTCAAAAACATGAAGAAAAGAGATTGCAAAATTTTCAATACATAATTTTGATTAATAGTACTTTAACATGTGCCCTAAGCTTAGTGGAGGAGTAATACATAATTACTATTATAGTAGCATTTTCCAATTCTTATTTACATGTTAGATTACTTGACTAATTGCAGAAGGAAAGCTTAGTGGAGGTGTAAATAGGGAAGGAATTAGGCATTACAACAACCTCATCAATGAGCTGCTGGCCAAAGGTCATCATATATGAACTTAATTTTTTCTTTTCAATGATTTTTTACTAAAATACTTCTATTGCATCCATCAACGTAGGTCTTCAACCCTTTGTTACCCTTTTTCATTGGGACCTTCCTCAGACACTTGAAGATGAATATAGTGGCTTTTCAAGTCCAAATATAGTGTAACTCACATCCCTTATGACCAAATATAATCAAATATCATAAAGTTAGGCATATCATCATGTGTTTCCCTCTAACTATTACTATATGTAGGAATGATTTTCGAGACTATGCGGAGCTTTGCTTCAAAGAATTTGGCGATAGAGTAAAGAATTGGATCACGCTGAATGAACCATGGACCTTTGCCAAACATGGTTATTCTGATGGAAGTTTGGCACCTGGACGATGTTCACCATGGCAAAACTTGAATTGCACTGGCGGAGATTCGGCCATTGAACCCTATATAGTGACTCATAATCAAATACTTGCTCATGCATCTGCCGTAAATGTCTACAAAACTAAGTATCAGGTATTATTTTATTTTAATTAAAATAAAAAGAATTAAATCAATTCAAAAGATATATGATAATCCCCGTGATCTTAGTTCAGTTGGTAAGGACAATACATAATATATGCAAGGTCCAGGTGTCGAATCCCGAACAATAAAAAAAAAGTATATGATAGTGAATGATAAATTTTCCAATTTATTAGGTTTGCCTCCCCTTATATGGCGAGAGTTGTTTTCCCTTAATGCCATTTTTTAGATTTGTGTTTTGTTCCAATACTAAGAATATCTTAATCATTTAATATTCACATTGAGACCTAAACTTTCCTTTAATCTGTATGCATGCAGAAATTTCAAAAGGGCAAGATAGGGATAACATTAGTGTGTCACTGGATGGTGCCACTCTATGATACAAAATCGGATCATCATGCTTCACAAAGAGCCATCGATTTCATGTTTGGGTGGTAATTATCTACTTTATATATGATCCTGATATGGAAAATGCTAACGAGTGTTTTAAGGACATTCTTTAACAACCTTTAAATAGTAAGTTTTTATAGAAATTGATGCATTCAATGCATTGAAAATTAAACTATTTAACTTCTTATATAAACATTTTTTCGATTAAAAATCTTAAAGAATACTCTTATGACATTAATTATCCTATACATTAAACTCTATAAAATGGTGTAGCTCATTGTTGACATTTTCTTTTATTGTATTTATCGAAACAAAAATTTGTTTACACGCGCGACACATGATTAATCAATGCATAATATAGTTAATTCAGTTGAATTGATGATTAACTCAATTTACCTTATAAATTGTGGATAATTCAAATAGTTGAATTAACCATAATTTTGACTCTCAATTTAGTTAACCATATCAATTAAGTTAACCATCTATTAAACCGAATTAACCATATTTTTGAAGATGTGCGAATGTAAAAAAGAAAGTGTCCATATATCATTAAAGTTATCAAAATAGCTATTTTAAAGAATTCATTGCAGGTATATGGATCCATTGACAATTGGAGATTATCCAAGCTCCATGAGGTCCTTAGTAGGGAGTCGATTACCAAAGTTCTCAACATATCAAGTAAAGCTTGTTAAAGGATCCTTTGATTTTATTGGATTAAACTATTACACTTCCCATTATGCAACTAATGCACCCGAGTTAAGTCAAGTCATCAAGCCCAGCTACAACACAGATGCACTTGTTACTTTTACAAGTAAGTGTGTTTAATGATTAATGAGATTTTTAGTAATATAACACACTTTAATTACAATCACATCTTAAACGTGTGACAAAATGAAAAAAAAAACACTACTCTAATACATCAAAGGAATAAGTATAAGTATACAATTACAGTCTCGAAATAAACCACTAGTTTGTCTTTCTCTCTCTAAAGATTTTCCTCTAACCTCTTTCTAAACCCAAACAACGCTGCTTCGCGCAGTCCAACTTAGTCAGGTCGATGTAGATCCAGGGGATGGTGGTGCGACGAGATTTGTTCTCCGCACCACTGCACCCTCCCTCCTCAGGCGTTCATTTTGTCACAATTCTCAAGTGTCGCCGTTCGTCTCGGTTATGGTGTCTTCTTCAGATCTCATCGTCGGTCGTCATTCTTCGACAACCGGATCCTCCGTGGTAGGGTGGTTGTGTGTTCGTGTTCTTGGGGTTGGTTTGTACTCACAAGTTCATTTCTGGTTTGTGGGTTCATCGCTCTGGTTTGTGGATTCGAGTGCAGTGTCTGGACCTCACCGGAGGAGTGGTTGGTTATTTTGCGTCGCCTCTTTGTTGTGTGTTGTCGGTCCTTTGTTGTTGTGTTGGGGTTGTTAGGGATTTTGTGTTGTTCGTGATGTCCCCGTTGGTGATGTCCATGTTGTTGTTGTTGTGTTGGATCTATTCGCGTTGTTCGTAAACTTGTTGCATTAACTTGGAGACAACTTTAGTGTTGTTTGTGCGTCTAGCTTATGCAACATGGAGTCATCTTTGATGTGGTTGATGTTTGGCAGCGACCCTCCTTGTTCAGATCTCGTCGCCCTTCGTCGTTTGTCGATAGTCAGCTCTATCGTCGCTTGTTGGGTGGCTGCTAACGAGCTTGGGTGTCCATTTTCTGCTCAGCTTCGTGGGTCTGTTAGTTAGCTGGAGTTTTGGGGTTTGTTTTCTAGTTCGCGCCACCCCTGTTTTAGTGGCCGAAATCTTTCTTTTGTTTTTTCGTTTTTCTTGTTGTTGTTGTCCCTATTGTGGTGGTTGTGTCGTGGGTGCCTGTACCTCGCCGGAGGTGTGGTTGGGTTTGATGTTGTGTGTTGTGATGTTTATGTTGTTGGTGTAGTTTGTGTTGTTGTGCTGTTATTCTTTTTTCGTGCAACATGAAGGAAACTTTGGTGTGGTTCCTTAATTATTTTGTTTCATCTGTGTGATCTTGAGTCACCAGATAATGCCCAAAAGGGTTTGGTGCGTAGACGCTCCGTGTTGGCGGTAGTAGTCATTCATGTACCTTCATATCTTATTGGGTCCTTTTTGGGTCGTGTTGGTGGGCTCTTGTCGCTTTTTGGCTTGGTTGTTGTTTACTTTGGCGCCGGACGCCTTTTCATTGTCCCTAGTGAATGCCTGTTTACGATCTAGGTTGTGTTTCCGCTTCAAACCGGCGTTGTTGGTCGTGTTTTGTTGTTGGGTTATATCTTCCTTTTGGCATGTGTTTGGGTTGCTTCCTGTTTCTTGGCCAAGTGGTTCGGCAGGGTAGTCTTTGTCTCTTTCGATGGTTTGTGGGTATATTCTCTGTGGTTGCATCTTCGGAATGCTATGATGATGTTTGCTGCTTTTCTTAGAGAATTTCGACCTCGTTGTCTTGCTCTCGTGCTTGCTGAACCGTGGTGTTGCAGGGGGGTGGTGGCGATGCGTAGTGGTGGTGGTGCTGTGTGGTGGAGGTGGTGGTGGTGGGGATTTAGTAAAAGGGGTGGTTGGTGTTGTTTAGGAGAGGAGGTGGGTGCTTTTGTGGCGTTTGTTATGGGTGATTCCTTTTGGAGACTACCTCTGTTATTTGGGTCCATATTCGTTGTCGCTAAGGTGTTTAGGGTGTTTTTGAGGGTGGGTGTACTTTGAGCTGAGCTTTTGTTCCTTTTTTTATTGATGTTTGCACCACCGCAGTCTTACTTTTTGTGTGCTGGATTCGGGTGGGCCGGTTACTTTTGCTTTGAGATCGGGAGTTGGCGTCTAGCTGCATTCTTGTTTGGCTGGCATTCTCTAGTGGATTGGGGGTAAGGGGTGCCCGCCTGGTTGGACGATCACTTTTGATTCGAGATCGGGAGTCAGTTTCTTGGTTCAAGTTTGGTTTTCAGCTTTTTTGGTGTTCTTTCGGTGGTCCAGAGGTTGTGAGGTGGTGGAAGTTGATTGATCTTTAGAATAATGGCTCAACTTAGGGGATGCGGATGGAGTGTTTCATTTAGAGGGGGTGATTTTGGGTTGAGTAGTGACGATGGGTGGTAATGAATTTTTTTTTTCTTTTCAGTGGTGGTTTCGTGAAGGGGTCTGATTTTAGATGGTGATGTTTATTTGGGTGGTTGTTGTTAGGTGGGTTTAACTATGTGTTTTGTGTGTAGGGTTTTTTTATGACGTTTATTTTTCGGGTGTTCCGCCTATATACAAAGCCTTTCGTTTGTATTCTCTGTTTCACCAGTCTCTGTTTGTCTTGAGCAGGGATCTGATTTTTAATAAAATTTACTGATTAAAAAAAAAGTATACACTTACATATATTTTTGCTAGCAATAGATTATCATATTATATTTTTTCCACAGGCAAGCGCAATGGAATACCTATTGGCCCTACGGTATGTGTGTGATAGTATAATTGCAATTACAACCATTAGATAGAGAAATGATATTTGAACAACTATTTTGTGATATCTTTCTCTCTCATATTCACATTGTGTTTTTACTTTCTTTCTTTCTTTGTTGTTTTGGTTTTTGTGTCAATACCTATATTTCTTCATATATTTATATATGTTAATATTCCTCTATTAGATATTCATTCTCTAACACCTACATTCCATTGATTTCAACATATGTTCTTTTATCGGTTGAAACTCACATGTTCCATCAAATTATACGGTCTCATAAATTTTGTGGAACTCGTATAAATGTTAACCAATAAAAAGAAGTGTATTGAATCGTGTGATAAAAAGTGTGTTAGTATTTTTTTTCAACATGTCTTATGTCAATTAGTTATTGTAATTTTTTTTCTTGGGCTTCATTGAAATAAAGGAAACGTATATTGCAACACATGCAGGCAGCTTCAAAATGGTTATCAATTTATCCAAAGGGTATTCACGACTTGTTGCTCTACATTAAAACAAAGTACAACAATCCATTGATCTACATAACTGAAAATGGTAATACCAATACACTATTTATATTTATTTACAATCTATTTCTTTAAGCAAAAAATAAAATTTGATTATACTAAATTTTGAATAGGGAATATATATGTGCTGATGTATTTATTTCTTACTAATATACAATTTGATGGTAAACAACTATATTGTGAATCTATATATAGGTATGGATGACTTTAATGATCCAACACTCCCTCTTGAGAAAGCCCTTGAAGATACACAAAGGATTGACTACTACTATGGTCATCTCTACTATATTCAAACTGCAATAAAGTATGTGCCCTTATAACATAAAAATTGCTCTAAAATAATTAAATTAATGATTTTTTTGACCAATTTTTTTTAAATTAATGATAGAAATGTATAGAACAATAATATAAATTTTGTCTCTAATTCTCTCATTAAAATTTATGACTAATTCCGTGACACATTTTATTTTTTTCTTATATATAAATTTAGATATAAATTTTATTTTTGTATAGTGCAATTTCCTTCTTTATCTAATTAATCTATTGCGTGTGTGTATATATGTTTAATGTATCCAAATTTTACCAGGGATGGTGCGAATGTAAAAGGGTATTTTGCATGGTCATTGCTTGATAACTTTGAATGGGGTTTAGGCTACACTTCGAGGTTTGGAATATACTTCACAGATTACAATAATGGCCTCAAAAGATATGCAAAAATGTCGGCTATTTGGTTCAAGAATTTTCTACAACATAAAATAGTTGCATATAGTGATTCACGCTAAGAAGATGAACTTTGTGAACATAATATTGATGCAATGAGAAATAATATCCAATAGCCACATTTCTATTATGTGTGATAAACCTCTTCACCCAAGTCACATATTCATTGATGTGTATAAAAGGGGTTTGTAAAGTTGAACGACTTATCTACCTAATTTGAGTTCTTATTTATCAAATTTTTTTAAGAAATGTCTCAAAAACAAATATGTGAGAAAGAAACTCTTGGTGTGGAAATATTTTCTTCCAACACATAAACTTAGAAGATCAATCTAGGATTCAAGTAAGATCCTTAATAGGTTATTAGTTTATAGCTTTAAAGCGAGAAATGTTAGTTTACAATGTAAGAAATGTGCGATTGAGTACAAATGAAAACAAGAGAAATGCTAGCAACCCATCTTCTAACACACACTTTTCAACACACTCTCTTTGATTGGTTAAAATTCACATGGGACACACAAAAAGTATATAGGACCCACATGATTTGGTGGGACCCATGTGAATTTTAACCAATCAAAGGGAGTGTGTTGAAAAGTGTGTGTTAGAAGGTGTGTTCCTAGCATTCCTCATGGAAACAAATATAAAAGTAAAAGTGCAGAATGAAAGAACAAAGATAAAAAGAAAAATGGTACTATTATAAATACAAGGAATGCTAGCAACACTCATTTTTCAGCACTCACTTGTTTATTAATTGAATGAAATCTTTGTATGGGTTCAATTTTCAAAGTGTTGATCCACAATAATTTAAACCAATAAGAGAATGAGTATTAGAGAGAGTGTTCAAAAGAGAGTGTTCATAGCATTACTCTTATAAATATATGGGTGATGACAAACATCGTTTGTTCGACAGGCTAGTAAGATGTATTATCTTATGAGGGCTGGTGCCTTATCTAGCGGGCAAGTTTTTCGAACTGAAATGAATTCTTTTGAGTGAAGATTGATTCTAGAATTTATTGAGAAGAAAATATGTTAATTAACTCTACCATGCATGTTTGTCATGTGTATTCTAACTTCCTTCTACAAATATCTTCTTATGCTTTGATTGTGAATGTTGAAGAACTATCAACCGTTGTTAGAAAAGGCATCTTTGATACACTTTGATATGGCAATATTGAGAAGCTATGCAATTTGAAACTTTGAATGGCCCTCGACATTTATCTTTAAATTTCTTCACATTGGTATTTGAAAAAATAGTCTTTGAACTTTTAGTCCTTGAAACTGAACTTTTCTTCCAATGTCAACCTTTGGAGGAAGATAATAAAATTCCCTCGATATTAGAAATATTATATTCATGTAGACATATCCTTTCATAAATTGGAATTGATTTGCTCCAAAATATCTATTCGAAGTTTACATGTAAAAGAAATTTGGATAAATATTTTTGTTGAAAATTTCTAAAATTACATGTTAGTTGGGACAACATCTAAGAAAGGTTAAGAGCTATCAATTTAATTTGTGTCTCAAAATATGTTTTAACACGCAATTTATGACCAACTCCAATTTATGTTTTAGGAACAAAATAAATGCACACTCTTAAGAAAGGTGCAAGGATTTTCTCCCATGAATTAATTCACTAGAGCAAGTTCGGTGCCCAGATCCACCCTTCATTTTTTTAAGGCTTTTATATGAGTTTACTCCCAGTAAATAAGGGTCATTTATAAAATGGTCTTTGTAATCGTTAATCATGGCAATCTACACTCCCAAAAGTTAATCACTTAAAATTTCGTCCATCTCCTCAGTTAATCACTGTCACGTCACTGACTAACTGACGTGGCTATGTTAATTGGCCAATCAGATGCGTGAGTCAACAAATAGACATGGGAATGTGTTGAAACAAAATGTGTTTAACATTACCCTTTGAGTTTTGATGATAACAAGGTATTAAAAATTGTCAATTTGATATGCTAATATCTGTTCAAGCGTGCAGGACCATAGACAAAATTTTCAGTGTCTAAATTAAGCATAGGTTCTGATAGAACAAATGAGAGCAATGGAATCAATAAGAAGGAAGCTTGAAGCATCTGAAAGAAAAGATGTTCTGAAGACAAGTGGTCCTAAAGCTGACTTCATCAGAAGCATCTGAAGATCATCAGGAGCTGAAGATCATCATGAGCTGGAAGACTGAGGAACTTCAAGTGTTGTTCAAATGAAGATTGAATCACGCCTATCATTGCAGAAGATTGGGAGAATAGAACAATGGCTATCTCAAATGGATTTAAGGGCATTGGATGCTTATTTAGTAGAGAGCACTGAAAAAGGACATTTGTACGAAGTGTACAACCACTATCTCCATTACTCTGTTTTTATGTCTACTAGTACAAGAACAACAGTTGTGCCTGCAACGGTGTTCCTCTAGAATTGGAATGAATTTGAACTTGCTCCTTCATAGGACAATAACCAAATCAGGCAACAGATCATTGGTGATTTGATCAAGCTTCAAACGACTCTATTTGATGTGCTGGCAATTTCCAACGTATCTTTCACACCTCTATAAAAAGGAGTGAAGACCTGCAGTTTTACACTCAAGACTCATACAACAGTTTTACAAGTGCCAAAACTCTGCTGAAATTCTTTCACATCAAAAGTTCACTTAGAATTTCTTATCAAAAGTTCATATCTTAGAAATTCTAAAGTCTTAAGAGTCTGTATCTGATTTGTATTATGAACACCACTGATTGTATATCAAGTGTTCGCCCTCAAACAAATTTCTTTCTGTTTGAATAGAAGTCTCTTGCAGTTGTGCTTGAGCATAGTAAGTCTCTTGATTGTGTTCTTGAGCATAGGAAATCTCTTGCAGTTGCGCTTGAGTAGTTTAAAGTCTCTTGCTAGTTGTAGCAGTGAGCAGTTGTAATCAGATATTACATTTTAGTGAACTCTCCTTGGAAGTGCAAGGGGGACAGGACTTCCGGTTTGTGGAAGGAACCTGTATAATTGCTTTGTGTCTTTCTTCTCTCTCTCTCTTTCTCTCTCTCTCTCTCTCTCTCTCTATATATATATATATATATGTTTTTATCCGCTGCATTTAGATTCTGATTATCACATCAGAAGCTGAATTTTATCTGCTTCTGATTAGTGACTTCAGTAGGAGAAAACTAAGAAAAAGAAAACACAATTCAGCCCCCCTTCTTTTGTTTTTCTCACCTTTAGAATGGACAAAAGCACCCCTCCTCTTCTCAGACCAAAGCAAAAAGACAATTATACCCCTCTCTTCTTTCTTCTTCCAT